>Ga0256405_10000539_pt1 | contig 124178 bp, 91 predicted proteins | sample RumenRJG_02DNA_FD_189096 | JGI IMG/M metagenome (GOLD analysis project Ga0256405, IMG submission 189096) | Bovine rumen microbial communities from Lethbridge, Alberta, Canada - RJG_02 | ecosystem: Host-associated > Mammals > Digestive system > Stomach > Rumen | place: Canada: Alberta... | reverse complement strand
TGGGCTGATAACTACGGCTTCTTCAAAAATCATCGTACCTATGGTCTTCACGCTAAGTGATTGATACAAAATGGTTAATAAACAATAAATATTTTCCAATTATTAGGAAAGCAACATAGAAGAGATACTGAGACACAGAGATTATAATTAAAAGAAAACTCTGTTACTCTGTGTCTCTGTGTTTTTTAACAGAAATAAACGGATGAGATTGCGGGTCAAGCCCGCGATCTCTCACTATTATTACACATTCTACGCAATGAGAATGTATGAGCCCTGTAAGGGCATCAGATCATAGGCGGGGGCGTGAGCCCCCGTTTATATTGGCAGCAAAAGGTAATCCCAGCGGGGTGACAGATTTATTGTTTCGCTCGGGGCTTCCGAATCCCGACTATGCTCTGTCGCCCCTACGGGGCTAATCTATTGGATTTTACATTTCCCACGGGGGTTGACACCCCCGCCTATGTTCTTTCGCCCTAAAGGGCTGATCATCAATCCTCATCCTTGTCTTGTTTCCTCATCCCGGCCACTGAGCCGCATTCCGGGCTTTCCCATGGATCTCATTCGTGTTATCCGAAGCAGATCGCGGATCAAGTCCGGGATGATTGGATCAAGTCCGGGATGGGGGAAATCAAATCCACATCCCCTTGTGGATAGACTCTTTTTAGTGCCTGTTCCACTCGATGGCCATTATAATGATAAATGAATTTGATACTCCTTGAAAACATCAATACGATGCGGAGCAGGGGATGCCGGCGGCAATCACACGGTCGCGGATGGCGTTGAGCTCGTCGGGCGTGGCCTTCTGCAGTCCTTTGTCGGGTGTCTCACGGTCGATGGTGTAGATCATCACCTGTTGCGGACGGATCTCCTTCACGGCTTCTAACCACGGAGCCACAAAGTCCTCTCCCATGTTATTCGCCTCTTGCGGAGCCTCGCCATTCACGGTGATAAGACCTTTCATGAACATCGTCTGGATGATGACATGACCATTGAAGCGTTTCAGACCTTCTATGATATCCTCCACATGATACCACTCGCCAGTAGGACGGTCTACCCGTTGGATATAATCCATATTGATGGTGTCGAGTTTGCAGATATTGTTATCCACGCGCATCAAGGCATCGTGCACCTCCTGACGGGTGATCAGAGTGGCGTTGGTGAGCACGCTGATCTTTGCCTGCGGGAAATACCGGTCGCGCAGACGGATGGTGTCGTCGATGATCTCGGGGAAATGAGGATGACAGGTAGGTTCTCCATTGCCGGCAAAGGTGAGTACGTCGGGTTTCGGACCGTTCTGCAGCATGTCTTGCAGACGGTGCTCCAAGGCCGTAGCCACCTCCTCACGGGTTGGCACCTTTTGTTTCGGACGGTGATCGGCATTCAGTCCGCACTCGCAATAGACACAGTCGAATGTGCAGATCTTTCCGTCGGAAGGCAGAAGGTTAATGCCAAGACTCACACCCAGGCGTCGGCTGTGTACCGGTCCGAAGATCGGCGAAGGATAGATAATCGTACTCATAGCGTCATTCTTTATTTGTCGGCGAAGGTACAAAGAAATAGATGAAAGCTCAAATTTTTCTTAATTTATTTCTGTGATTCGGGAATATTTTATATTTTTGCAACAAATTAGGTATATTACGGCCGAATACGAATGGTAAAAAAGAAATCTACAGCCCGTAACCACCGTGGGTTACAGGCTATAACGTTGTGTATTAGCACAGCACTGGTATTGATATTGTTAGGGATGGTGGTATTCTCGGTGCTTACCGCTCATAACCTGTCGGTATATGTGAAGGAGAACCTCACTGTTACGGTGATGCTGAATGATGATGTGACGAACCCCGAGGCACAGCAGTTGTGCAAGGAGTGGAGCAAGCGCCGTTATATCAGTGGATGGACTTTTATCAGCAAGGAGAAGGCGCTCGAGGAAAACAAGAAGGAGATGGGTGCCGATCCCAGTGAGTTTGTGGGCGTCAACCCGTTCTTGAGCAGTATCGAACTGCAGTTGAAATCCGACTATGCCAACAGCGACTCCCTGAAATGGATCGCAAAGGAACTCAAGAAAGACCATAAGGTGAACGAGATATCCTATCCGCAGGATCTGATGGATAGTGTGAATGCCAACCTGAAGAAGATCAACCTGGTGCTGATTATCTTAGCTATCCTGCTTACCATCGTGTCGTTCTCACTGATCAACAACTCGATCAAATTGGGTATCTACGCCCGTCGTTTCTCCATTCATACGATGAAGTTGGTGGGCGCCTCATGGTGCTTTATCCGTAAGCCCTTCCTCAGGAATGCCCTGCTGATAGGTATCCTTGCCTCGCTCATCGCTATCCTGGTGCTGGGCGGCGGTATCTATGCCCTGTATGCCTACGAGCCCGGTGTGCTCTCGGTCATCACTTGGCAGGTGATGCTCATCACGGGATTGTCGGTGTTGTTCTTCGGCTTGCTTATTACGCTTGTGTGCTCTTATCTCTCGGTGAACCGTTTCCTGAGAATGAAGGCGTGCGATCTGTATAAGATATAAGGCGCCCCACCCCTGACTCCTCCCCGAAAGGGATGGGGATGTGGCTATTGTTTGTTGTAATTGTATATTGTATAAAATATTATGGATAAAAAGGATTTGGCTTTTGGCCGCATGAATTTCATTCTTTTAGCGATTGGTGCCTTGGTGGTTATTATCGGCCTGTTACTGATGAGTGGTGGTGGATCTACTGGTGAGGCTTACGACCCATCGATCTTCGATGCCCGTCATATCAAGGTAGCTCCGGTGATTACTTTCATCGGTTTTATCTCCATCATCTTCGCCATCATGTACAAGCCAAAGGCTAAGGAGGAATCTACAGAGAAAAACGCAGAATAATGGATTGGATACAAGCATTAATTCTTGGTTTGATACAAGGACTTACGGAATACCTGCCCGTAAGCAGTAGCGGTCATCTCACCATCGGAGCCTATCTCTTCGGGATAGAAGACTCTGATAACCTGGCGTTCACCGTGATGGTTCATGTGGCTACGGTGCTCAGCACGTTGGTGGTGCTGTGGCATGAGGTGGTGTGGATCCTGCGCGGACTCACCGAGGGAAAGATGAACGAGGCTACCCGTTTTACGATCAATATCCTGGTGTCGATGATCCCCATCGGCATCGTGGGTGTTTTCTTTAAGGATACCGTAGAAGAGATCTTCGGCAACGGACTGCTCATCGTGGGGTGTATGCTCCTGTTGACGGCTGCCCTGCTGATCTTCTCCTATTATTATAAGCCCAAGGCGAAGGATCATCTCTCTATGCGTGATGCCTTCATCATCGGTGTGGCTCAGGCATGTGCCGTGATGCCCGGACTGTCCCGCTCGGGTAGTACGATAGCTACCGGACTGCTCTTGGGTAACAAGAAAGATAAGTTGGCGCAGTTCTCATTCCTGATGGTTATCCCCCCGATCCTGGGAGAGGCCCTGTTGGATGTGCTGAAGATGATCAAGGGAGAGGCCGTGTTTGAGCATATCGACACGCTGCCGTTGGTGGTGGGATTCCTTGCCGCCTTCGTATCGGGTTGTGTCGCCTGTAAGTGGATGCTGCGCATCGTGCGTCGCGGTAAGTTAGTGTATTTCGGCATCTACTGTGCCGTCGTAGGATTAATCGCCCTGCTCACGTCGATATAACATATGCACTTCCACGAAGGAGAGATACTATATATCAACAAGCCGTATGCCATGTCGAGCTTCGGCGCATTGGCCCATATCCGTTACCTCCTGTCTAAACGACTGGGGGTAAAACGGTTGAAGACGGGACATGCCGGCACCCTTGATCCTCTGGCTACCGGCGTACTCGTGCTCTGCACGGGCAAGGCCACCAAGAAGATCGAGCAGTTGCAGGGGCATGACAAGGAGTATATAGCTACCCTGCAGTTGGGTGCTACGACAGCCAGCTATGATATGGAGCATCCTGTAGATGCTACCTATCCCACGGAGCAGATCACCCGGGAACGTATCGATGAGGTGCTGGCCGATCTGACGGGTGACATCCCGCAGGTGCCTCCGGTCTATAGTGCCGTGATGGTGGGTGGCAAGCGTGCCTATCATTTAGGGCGAAAGGGTGCTGAGGTGGAGTTGAACGCCAAGACGGTGCATATAGAGAAGATTGAGGTGCTGAACTTCGATCCCGAACTGATGCAGTTGTCCATCCGTGTGGAGTGTGGCAAAGGCACCTATATCCGTTCGCTGGCCCGAGATATCGGCGAGGCCCTCGGCAGTGGTGCTTACCTTACCTCACTCTGTCGCACCAGGGTGGGGGATGCGCGTATTGAAGACTGTCTCATCCTGGAGGATTTTCCCCAGTGGTTGGAACAACAACAGATAGAAGGATAAAAATAAAATATAGAAATATGAAGCTATCACAATTCAAATTCAAGTTACCCGAAGAGCTTATCGCGTTGTATCCCCCGATGCATCGTGATGAGTGTCGTCTGATGGTGCTGCACCGTAAGTCGAATACGATAGAGATGTTTCAGAAAGATGCCGATGGTAACCCTATCGACGGTACACAGAAAGATGCCGACGGGAATGTCATCCCGGCACAGTATCTCGACTTCAGGGCTGTACTGAACTATTTTGATGAGGGCGACACCTTCGTGTTCAATGACACCAAGGTCTTTCCTGCCCGTCTGTATGGCACGAAGGAGAAGACCGATGCCAAGATCGAGGTGTTCCTGCTCAGGGAGTTGAACCGTGAGATGCGTCTGTGGGATGTGCTCGTGGAACCGGCCCGTAAGATTCGTATCGGTAACAAACTGTTCTTCGATGACAGTGGTACCATGGTGGCTGAGGTGATCGACAATACCACCAGTCGCGGACGTACGTTGCGCTTCTTATACGACTGTCCTCATGATGAGTTCAAACGTGAGTTGTTCGCACTGGGTGAGGCACCGCTGCCACACTATGTGGTAGACCGTCGTCCTGCCACCGAACAGGATATGGAGGACTTCCAGTGTATCTTCGCCAAGAACGAGGGCGCTGTCACCGCACCTGCCAGTGGTCTGCACTTCTCTCGTGAACTGATGAAGCGCATGGAGATCAAGGGTATCGAGAGTGCTTTCATCACCCTGCACTGCGCCTTAGGTAACTTCCACAATATCGAGGTGGAGGACCTCACCAAGCACAAGATGGACTCTGAGCAGATGTTCATCCATAAAGAGGCTTGTGACAAGGTGAACCTGGCCAAGCAGAACGGTAAGCATATCTGTGTGGTGGGTACCAGCGTGCTGAAGGCTACCGAGACTGCTGTGGGCACCGACAAACTGTTGAAGGAATATGAGGGATGGACCAACAAGTTTATCTTCCCACCTTATGAGTTTGGTGTTGCCGATTCGATGATCTCCAACTTCTATCACCCCATGTCAACCCTCCTGATGGAGACTGCTGCCTTTGGTGGTTACGACCTGGTGATGGAAGCCTATAACCAGGCTGTTGCGCATGAGTATAAGTTCGGTTGCTATGGTGATGCTCTGCTGATCGTAGATGACTGATCGTAAGATACATACTGTATACCTGTCGCTGGGTAGTAATCTGGGTGACAAGGAAGAGAACCTCCGACAGGCGATAGAAAAAATTAATGAGAAGGTTGGCGCCGTGGTGCGCCAGTCTTCTTTCATGACAACCCAACCGTGGGGCTTTGAGAGCAACAATATGTTTGTCAATGGCGCCGTTTGCTGTGAGACATCATTGACTCCTCATCAGTTGCTTCGCGTAACCCAGAAGATAGAGCGGGAGATGGGGCGTACCAGGAAATCCATCGTCTTGGTGGATGGACAACCGCAGGTAGACTACCACGACCGCATCATCGATATCGACATCCTGCTCTATGATGATATCACTGTGGATACCCCCACGCTGAAGATTCCCCATCCCCTGATGCATGAGCGCGACTTCGTGATGGTTCCGCTCAGGGAGATATGGAAAGAACAGGAAACTTAAATTGATAATTGATAATTGAAATTTTAAGTTTTTGTGTATTGAGATCGTGTAGAGTGATTATATAGCTTTAAACTCTTTGTTCTTATAGATAACACTCCAGTGCGCCACTATGGCGCACTGGAGTGTCTCTTATTGACACTTCATTGCGCCATAGCAGCGCACTGTGGTCTTAATACATAATGTCATCAAAAAAAATAACGCTGCTCCTTGTGGGAACAGCGTCTGTAGATCTTCTTACACTGATTAACGGCGCAGACCTAAGTTCTTTACGATAGCACGATAGCGCTCGATGTCACGATCCTTCAAGTAGTTGAGGAGTGAACGACGCTTACCTACCATCATGGTCAGTGAACGGGCTGTGCGGTTGTCCTTGTGATTCTTCTTCAGGTGCTCTGTCAGATGAGCAATACGATAAGTGAATAATGCGATCTGGCTCTCTGCAGAACCGGTGTCTGTGCTTGAAGCACCAAACTTCTCGAAGATCTCAGCCTTCTTTGCTTTGTCTAAATACATCTTTTAATTGATTAATGGTTGTTTGCAATTACATCCTTCTGATGCTACCTGCCTTAATCACAACAGTTTACATCGTCGAATGCATCGGATTTTCCGAAATGCGGGTGCAAAGTTAGTGTTTTTTATATAAACTACCAAATATTTTTTGGCTTTTCACCTAATTATTTGTTCCTTTGACTTCGTCGAAGGTACTTTCATTCGGAAAAGCCAAATTTCTTTTGACTACGTCAAACGACAATTTACTCACAAAGCAAGAAAGTAAAATTCCTTTCTTGCTGTTGTTCCTAAATTTATCTGCTATGAATTTGGCTTTTCACTCATTTATTCGTACCTTTGCACCCAATTTTAAGGTATACGAGATATGCAAGACATTAGGAACATCGCTATTATAGCCCATGTGGACCATGGCAAGACAACATTGGTAGACAAAATGATGCTCGCAGGAAACCTCTTCCGCGATGGACAGGACCTGAGTAGTCAGGTGCTCGACAGCAACGATCTGGAGCGTGAGAGAGGTATCACCATCCTTTCCAAAAATGTTTCCATCAACTATAAAGGAGTAAAGATCAATATCATCGATACTCCGGGACACAGTGATTTCGGTGGTGAGGTTGAGCGCGTGCTCAATATGGCCGACGGCTGTCTGCTCTTGGTAGATGCTTTCGAGGGTCCGATGCCACAGACACGTTTCGTGTTGCAGAAGGCGCTGGAGATTGGTCTGAAGCCTATCGTGGTGGTTAATAAGGTGGATAAGCCCAACTGTCGTCCGGAGGAAGTCTATGAGATGGTGTTCGACCTGATGTTTGCCCTCAATGCCACAGAGGATCAGTTGGACTTCCCCGTAGTCTATGGTTCTGCCAAGAACGGATGGATGGGTGAGGACTATAAGGTGCCCACCAATGATATCACCTACCTGCTCGACAAGATCATCGAGGTGATACCGGCTCCAAAACAGTTGGAGGGTACACCACAGATGCTGATCACCTCACTTGACTATAGTTCGTATACCGGAAGAATTGCCATCGGAAGAGTGCATCGCGGAACTTTGAAGAATGGTATGAATGTGACCATCGCTCATCGTGACGGCACTTTCGAGAAAACAAAGATTAAGGAGCTGCATACCTTCGAGGGTATGGGACATGTGAAGACCGACGAGGTGAGCTCAGGAGATATCTGTGCGGTCATCGGACTGGATAAGTTTGAGATTGGTGATACCATCACCGACTACGAGCAGCCGGAGGCACTGCCACCCATCGCTATCGATGAACCAACGATGAGTATGCTCTTCACCATCAACGACTCACCCTTCTTCGGAAAAGAGGGAAAATACTGCACCAGCAGACACATCAACGACCGTCTGGAAAGAGAGTTGGAGAAGAACCTGGCCCTGCGCATGCAACCTTTCCAGGACAGCACCGACAGTTGGATCGTGAGCGGTCGTGGCGTTTTGCACCTCTCTGTATTGATCGAGACTATGCGTCGTGAGGGATATGAGCTTCAGGTAGGACAGCCACAGGTTATCTACAAGGAGATCGACGGTGTGAAATGCGAGCCGATTGAAGACCTGACGATCAACGTGCCAGAGGAGTTCGCCAGCAAGATGATTGATATGGTGACACGCCGTAAGGGTGAGATGACCAGCATGGAGTCGCAGGGTGATCGTGTGAATATCGAGTTTGATATTCCTTCAAGAGGTATCATCGGACTGCGTACTAATGTGCTTACCGCCTCACAAGGTGAAGCCATCATGGCTCATCGATATAAGGAATACCAACCATACAAGGGTGATATCACCCGTCGTCTGAACGGTTCTATGATTGCCCTTGAGACCGGTACGGCCTATGCCTATGCACTGGACAAACTGCAGGATCGCGGAAAGTTCTTCATCGATCCGGGAGAAGAGGTATATACCGGTCAGGTGGTGGGTGAGCATGTGCATGACAATGACCTGGTGATCAATGTCTGCAAGGCCAAGCAGCTTACTAATGTACGTGCCTCAGGATCTGATGAGAAGGCGCGTGTGATACCGAAGACCGTGATGTCGCTCGAAGAGTGCTTGGAGTATATCAAGGAGGATGAGTATGTGGAAGTGACTCCGAAGTCGATGCGCATGCGTAAGATCATCCTGAACCACGACGAGCGTAAGAAGGCGAACAAGGACAAGTGATTTAGTGCATAGTGCATAGTTACGTCTCGCTCTTTTTGTTGCCACCGCCTTCGGCGACGTTGCAACGAGCGAGCCATGACCTTCGGTTCATAGTTTATAATTCTTAGTTTCGTAATAATGATGTCTCAGCGCGACCGACAGATATTACATATCGCAATGCCCAGCATTGTCAGTAATATCACCGTTCCGTTGCTGGGACTCATCGATGTGGCTATCACCGGCCATTTAGGATCTGCCGCCTATATAGGGGCTATTGCCTTGGGTGGCATGATCTTTAACCTTACCTATTGGATATTCGGGTTCCTCAGAATGGGAACCAGTGGCATGACCTCTCAGGCTCTCGGACAACGTGACCTAACAGAGGTGACGCGCCATCTGGTAAGGAGTATGGGTATCGCTATGGCAATTGCCCTGTTGCTGATTATCCTGCAGATACCTATCCGTGAATTGGCACTGCTCATCATGCGACCAACCGCTGAGGTGCGTGCCTATACCATTACCTATTTTAATATCTGTATCTGGGGGGCACCGGCCATGTTGGGACTCTTCGGATTGAATGGTTGGTTTATCGGCATGCAAAACTCCCGTATTCCGATGATGATTGCCATCACACAGAATATCGTGAATATCATTGCATCCCTATTACTCGTCTTTGGTTTAGGCATGAAGGTAGAAGGCGTGGCCACAGGTACTCTGATAGCTCAGTGGTGTGGATTCTTGATGGCCCTGTCTTTGTTGGTTTTCCATTATAAACGACTGCAAGGCTATTTCCATAGTAGAGGACTATGGGCACGTGCAGCGATGGCAAGGTTCTTCCACGTAAACCGTGATATCTTCCTGCGTACGCTTTGTTTGGTGGGTGTACTGCTCTTCTTTACCTCTGCCGGTTCCTGGCAAGGTGAGGTGATACTGGCGGTGAACACCCTGTTGATGCAGTTGTACCTGCTGGTGAGTTATGTGATGGACGGTTTTGCGAATGCTGCCGAGGCCATGAGTGGAAAGTATTACGGAGCAGGCAACCGACCGGCTTTCATAGAGACCGTGAAGCATTGTTTTGTGTGGGGTGCCTGTTGTACGCTGATTTTCACCCTCGTATATATAATAGGTGGAAAACCATTCCTGGGATTGTTGACCGATGAACCCAGTGTGGTGGCGGCGAGCAGTGACTATGTCTTCTGGGCTTATCTGATACCCATATGCAGTATCGGTGCCTTTATCTGGGATGGCGTGTTCATTGGCATCACGGCCAGCAGAGAGATGCTTATCAGTTCTTTTTTGGCTGCGCTGCTTTTCTTCATCACCTATTATGTGTGTTTCCCGCTGTGGGGCAACCACGGTCTGTGGATGGCCTTTATTGTGTATATGGTATCGAGAGGGGGGATTCAAACTTTTCTGTTTTACAAAAGTTTAAGGATCAAAATCTAGTTATTTTCACAACTTCCCCAACCCCTCCTTGCCTAAGGAGGGGACTCGACCACTCCCACGCCCTCTCCTCTCCAGGAGAGGGATGTAACCGCTCCTTCTCGTCGCTCTTACATTATGGTATGCTCGCCCCATCAAAGGGGCGGCATGATTCTTATGTCCCCTCCCCTTCGGGGAGGTTGGGAGGGGCTCTTAATGGTTGCGATAGCGAAAGGGTTAGCAATAAAATGCGGTGACTGAACACGGCGCCGTAGGCGGTGCGAGGACTTGTTTGAGCGAAGCGAGTCCCGCAGCACAGTGTGAAGAACCGACATTTTATCTAACCCGAAGCGTGCAACGAGCTCTCTTTTTGGTTGCTTTTTCTCTCCCGGCGGAGAGAAAAAGAACAAATAATGGTCTTATCTCAATTGCCAGAAAGCAACGGCAGCGGCAGCTGCCACGTTAAGGGAGTCCACTTGATGCGACATGGGGATGCGTACCACATAGTCCGCCTCCGTAATCGCCTCTTTGGGTAGTCCGTCACCCTCTGTCCCCATTATGATGGCTAAATGAGGTTCCTGTTGTAGTATAGGGTTGTCGATAGAGATGGAGTTGTCTGTCAATGCCATGGCTGCCGTTCGGAATCCTAAGGTGTTGAGGGATTGTATCGGTTCCTCCATGAAGGTCCAGGGTACTAAGAACACCGACCCCATAGATACTCTTACCGCCCTACGGTTAAGAGGGTCGCAAGAATCAGTTGTCAGCAGTATACCATCGATTCCTAAGGCTGCAGCAGAACGAAAGATAGCTCCTATATTAGTGGTGTCTACCACCCCCTTGATAACAGCGATGCGTCTGGCATGTTCACATACCTGTTCTACTGTCGGCAAGATGGGTCTGCGGAAGGCGCAAAGCACGCCACGAGTAAGAGTATAGCCGGTAAGGGCTGCCAATACTTGTCGTTCACCAGTATATACGGGTATATCTCCACACTGAGAGATGATCTCTCGTGCATCACCAGTGATATGCTTCCGTTCGCACAACAGTGCCAGCGGTTCATATCCTGCATTAAGTGCTACCTGGATAACCTTTGGACTCTCAGCAATGAAAATTCCTTTGGTGGGATCTAAACGGTTACGCAACTGATGTTCCGTCAATGAATGGAACATTGCTACCCGTGGATCATCTATGGAAGTAATCTCTATCATTCGAAATTGAAAATTGAAAATTTTCCATTATCCATTTCCCATTTTCCATTTTCCATTTGTATTACACAATACTTTGCAGGAAATGGCGGGTCACGTTGAACGATCCCTCTGCCATGCGTGCCCAGAAATCGAAATACTGAGCTGCCTTATCATCTTTCAACGGGATATCACTGATGATACGGAAAGAGATAAATGGGGTGGAGTAGAGGTGACAGGTGTGAGCGATGGCACAACTCTCCATGTCAACGGCTTTAGCTTGTGGAAAAACATCAAGGATACTCTGCATCTTCTCACGGTCGTCTACGAACCAGTCGCCTGTAACGATCTGTCCACTGTGAATCTTCGGCATGTCTGCCATCCCTTGCTCATTGAGGGACAATGCTAACTGCACCAGATCCTTAGGTGATTTGAAGGTAGGAGGGAGCCCGAGCAGTTGTCCGCGCTCAACTTCACTGCCGCAGTAACAGTCGTGGTATACACACTCTGTGCTCACCACCACCTCGGTAACATTCATCGTTACGTCAGCTCCTCCGGCCACACCCGTGGAGATAACCAACTCAGGGTGATAGTGGTTGATCAGTTCTACGGCACCGATGGCAGCGTTTACCTTACCAATACCACACTGCATCATGATGAGTTCATGATGATCTAACTGTCCTAAAACGAAATGCTTGCCGTTATGCTGCTCTGCGTGTTGCTCCTCGAGAAGACTCATGAGTTGTTTGAACTCCTTCTCCATGGCAACGATAATACCTATCTTCATGTGATTGTTATTTTTTGCAAAGGTACGGATAAGTGAGCGCAAAACAAAATAAATTCATTTATTTTTTTTGCCGAACGAGAGTATCTTCGGCGAAGCCAAATGTACGGATAAGTGAGCGCAAAACAAAGAAAAAAGATGGTTTTTCTTTATTCTACCACAATCTTATTACCCCTGATGCTGACATTGGCCTTCTTCATCATATTCATCATGTCAACAGCGGCTTGCACACCATTGTTGCGCTCAGCGATGAAGCGCATCTTATAGTGCAGGGCATCCTGATTGCGGAACTCTACGGTCATATTGAAGTTCTTACCGATGGCCTCCATGATCTCTTTCAACTCTACATTGTCGAAATAGAGATAACCGTCGCGCCAATACTCGTAAGGTACTATATCCACCTGGGCGACATCAAATGCGGAAGACTTCACATCGTATTTCACCTGTTGGTGCGGAGTGAGTACGATACTCTTGTTCAGATTATCAATATCCACCTTGATACTTCCGTTGATCAAGGTAATCTCACCACTGTTAGTGTTGATATCAAATTCTGTTCCCAATACCGTAGTCTGTGCATCGCCAGCCATCACGATGAAAGGATGCTCAGCATCTTTCGCTACCTTGAAATAAGCACGACCCTCAAGCATCACCACACGTTCCTTACCTACGAAAGCTGTGGGGAAGATCACCTTACTGCCCGGATGCAGATAAGCGGTACTACCGTCGGGCAGTGTGACGGCAGCTGATTTACCATAAGGCACGTTCAGCGTCACACTCTCGATGTTCTTCTTGTCAGCGAAGATATTACGGAAATCATCCAGTGTGATGGCGGAGTTTTGCTTCGTATTTGGACTCAGGGCTATCTGCTCACCTTTCTCGTTGGTCAGACTGATGCCATCCTGCATATCATCAGCGGTGAAGACGACATTCTCGGCCAACTGCTTCTCTATGGATTGGTCTTTACCCTTCCAGATATTGAGCACCATCAACAGACCGATAAAGACAGCGGCGGCAAGCATTACCTTATATATACGTGCAGAAAGGAAGGATTTCTTCATCGGAATCTCCTTGTTCATCCGCTGATGGAACTGCTGCAGACGCTCTTCTACATCTACGTCAGACATACGCATAGCGGTTTTCACATTCAGGATGTCCTGAACGTCTTCCATCAGATGACTGTCTTGCCGCATGTCATGGAGCTGCTCTTCTGTCAACTCTGTGCCGGCGTCGACGATATCGATGGCTTTTTCCATTATGTTATCTGTCTGCTCCATTATTTTTATTACTGATACGAAGAACTCTTGTTTTAGGTTACGGATTTAGCATTTTTTAAATCTCTTAAAATCTTCAGTGCCCTCACCATGTGTTTTTTCACCGTGCTGATACTGATCTTCATCTCTTCGGCCACCTCTTTATATTTCTTACCTTGGATGTAGCAAGCCTCCAGGATTTCCTTGGTGGGTGGCTTCAGGGCATTTAAGATTTCGCTGATCCGTTTCTTGATATCTTGTTGTTCTATTTGTTCATCCGCTTGGATATATCGTTCACTCATCAGTTCGGTGAACTCCACATATTGTTGCCGGAGCTTCATCCTGCGTACATAGTCGATACAACGGTTGCGTACACTGGCATAAAGGAAGGATTTCGCTGTGGAGTGGTCTATCTGGTCGATATGTCGCCATACCTCTTCAAACACGCCATTGACAATGTCGTGGCACTCCTCTTCATCAGCGATATACTGCATGGCGAAGAAGAGCAGTGGCTGGTAGTATTGCCTGAAAAGTTGGTTAAATAATTCGACCTCTCCCATAGATGTTGCAAAATTACTAAATTATGTTGATTATTAATTCATTATGTAATAAATTATGATGAAGGAATTCTTTTTTTAATGTTTTTTGTTAAAATCGTAACCTTTTTTTGTAGTTCTTCGTATTATTGCTGAATGACGACAAAACAATTTATAGTAACCTAAATACAAGTTTATGAGAAAGAAATTGGTTTTCATGTTGATGCTCGTTATGGCGATAACGGCTTTGCCTCTGCATGCGCAAAATGCAGGTGCGAAGCTGACGATGTCGTTTGATAACGAAACTCTCCCGCAGGTGTTCCTGCGACTGGAACAATCTTCCACCTACAAGTTCTTGTTCACGTATGACGATGTGAATAAATACAAGGTGACGGGCAAGATGCAGAATGCCTCTGTCTTGGAGATTGTTGACTTTGCTCTGAAGAATACTCCGCTGGAGTATAAGGTTAATGGTAAGTTTATCAACGTCACCCTGAAGTCTGATAACAGACAGCAGAGTTCTACATCAAGACGTACCTATGGCGGATATGTTGTGGATGAGAATAACGAGCCTGTGATCGGTGCTCAGGTAAAGGTGGTTGGTGATGGCATAACTCAGAATGTCATTACGGTGACTGATCTCAACGGAGCTTTCTCTTTTGACTATTCCTTTTCCGGTCAGGTTCAGGTTCAGATCAGTTATGTGGGTATGCAGACTGTTACTGTTCCATTGCGTCAGGGCATGAAGGTCGTGATGAAAGAAGATGCCAAGGCCCTCGGTGAGGTTGTCGTTACCGGTATCTTCCGCAAGGCGAGAGAGAGTTATACCGGATCGGTGTCAACGATTGATAAGGAACAACTGGAACAGTTCCGTGGACAGAACTTGTTGCAGACGCTGAAGAATGTGGATGCCTCTATCAACTTCGGTATCGACAACCTGAATGGTTCTAACCCGAACAACCTACCGAATATTAATATTCGTGGTACATCCTCACTGCCTATGAGCGTGGAGGAGTTTAATGCCGGACAGTCGAGCAATCCCAATACACCGCTCATCATCATGGATGGTTTTGAGATCTCATTGACAAAGCTGATGGACTACAATGATGAAGAGATTGAGAGTATCAATATTTTGAAGGATGCCGCAGCCACCGCTATCTACGGATCACGTGGTGCCAACGGTGTCATCGTTGTCGTATCCAAGCAACCAGAACCCGGAAAACTGAGGGTTAATGTAGAGGCTGGTCTTGCCTTGGAGGTGCCCGATCTGACAAGTTATCATCTGCTAAATGCTGCCGACAAGTTGGAGTTGGAGCGCAAGGCCGGACTCTTCGACTATCCCTATGGCATTGATGATAGTAAGAGCAACTTCGATTTCTATTATAAAGATGCCTATAACAAACGCCTTTATGATGTGTTGCGCGGTGTGGATACCGATTGGTTGTCAAAACCGTTGCGTACCGGTGTCGGTCAGCGTTACAACCTGCGTGTAGAGGGTGGTAGTAAAGAGTTCCGTTGGGCTGCCGACGCACAGTGGAAAGATACGGAGGGAGCAATGAAGGGTAGTAACCGTAGGATCTTCAACGGTGGTATCACCTTGTTGTATACCTTCAAGAACCTTACTTTCCGCAACTACACTTCTGTTGGTATCAACAATTCCAAAGAGAGTCCTTACGGCACATTCAGCGATTATGTGAATATGCAGCCATACTATGCACCTTACGATGAAGAGGGAAACCTCCAGAAGTTCTTCGATACATATATGCGTTTCAGAGGCATGGTCGAGAATCCCCTCTATAATGCTACCCTTGGCAGCTTCAATAAGTCGGGCTATCAAGAGTTGACCAATAATTTTGCCGTTGATTGGCAGATACTACCTGAACTCACCCTGCGCGGACAGTTGGGTATCTCCAAGAACGACAGTGAGACGAATTTCTTCCGTTCACCCGAAGATACTTATTACCAGAATGACACTTCTGGCCAATATACTACCGGTGAAGGTTTCCTCCGTCGTGGCTATTACCGTTATACAAGTGGAAAATCATTCTCTTACAATGCAGACGTTACACTTTCATACAATAAGGTATTTAAGGACGTGCATTCTCTGTATGTGGGTGCCAACTGGTCGATGCGCCAAAACAACTACGACGGGTTTACCGCAGCATTTGAGGGTATCTCCAACGATGCACAGGCAAAGATCGGCAATGCTCGTATGTATGCGCAAAACGAGATGCCTTACGGTAGTAACACCAAGACGCGTATGTTCGGCTTGACCGGTAACGTGAACTATACCTATGGCGGTAAGTACTATGTGGATTTCTCCTACCGTATCGACGGTAACTCCACCTACGGCAGTGATAAGAAATACTCATCTTTCTATAGTGGTGGTATCGGATGGAACCTGCACAACGAGGCATTCTTAAGAGGCAATAAAGTTATTAATATGCTGCGCTTGAAAGCCAGTTATGGAGAGACGGGTGCTGCATCAGGAGCCTTGGAGACAGATGCCTATACCTATTTTAATTATGTTACCGACAACCGTTATATGAACTGGACCGGTGCTGAACTGGGTGGATTGGGTAATCCTGATCTTACCTGGCAGCTTACCAAGGAATTTAACGTAGGAACAGAATTTGGCTTGTGGGACAACCGTATTAAGGGTACGTTCGAATATTATATCAAGAACACCAACAACCTGCTTTCTTCGATGGATATGCCACTCTCCATGGGATTCCCGTCTTACAGAGCAAATATCGGTGAGGTAAGAAACAATGGTTGGGAGGCTTCACTCCAGGTATATGCTATCCGCGACCGTGCACATCAGTTTAACTGGTTAATCGGCGGACAGTTGGTATATAACCATAATGAGATTACCAAACTGTCGCAGGCTATCAAGGATCAGACAGAGGCTTTCATGATGAGTGATGCTATTGATCAGTATTCTGATACAGGTACAGGTATTCAGAACCTTTTCTATGAGGGGTATCCGCAAAATGCGATTTATGCCGTACGCTCACTGGGTATCGACCCGAGTACTGGTAAAGAGCTCTATCTTGACAAAGAAGGCAATTTCACGGATGTGTGGAAGGAATCTAATAAGGTGTATTGCGGTAGTGCTGATCCCAAATACCGTGGCAACCTGAATACGATGATACAATGGAAAGACTTCACACTGAATGCCTCTTTCGGCTATTACTGGGGAGGAAAAATGTATAACTCCACCTTACGCGACCGTGTAGAAGTAACACTGAATACGCTCTTGCAAAGAAACGTTGATGAGCGAGTGCTTACAAGCCGTTGGTTCCAGGAGGGTGATGTGGTATTCTTCCGTAAATTGGGTGCAACAACATCGAAGGCTTCCTCTCGCTATGTGATGGACAACAACGTGCTCGAACTGCAGAGCGTCAGTCTGCAGTACAAACTGCATACTGACTGGCTGAAGAACCATCTGAAACTGCAGTCGGCTATCTTTGCCATCAATATGAATGATCTCGTACATTGGGGCAGTATCCGCATGGAGCGTGGTACAAGCTATCCTTTTGCCCGTAATATTCAGGCAAGTGTTAAGCTCTTATTCTAATTGAAAAATGATAATTGAAGATTAATAATTATGAATACATATAAATATAAAAAGATACAGGCTACAGGACGTATCCTTTGTCTTTTACTGTTTGCTTGCTGCTTCCTGACATCATGCGATGACTGGCTTGATGTCCGTGGCGAGAATATAGAGAAAGAGCAAGACCAGTTTGAAACCTACAAAGGATTCCGTGATGCTCTGACAGGCTGTTATATGAAGATGGGTGCAACCGATCTTTACGGTCAGCGTATGACCATGACAGATATTGAATGCTTGGCTGATCTGTGGTATCCTGCCACAGAAACGGGTGACCCGGCGAAATATTATCTCTCTAAGCACGACTATACGAAAGACGAACCTTTAGCTGCTTTTAAGAATATCTATGCCAGTGCGTTCACCGTGATAACAACTGCCAATGTGATATTGAAGAACCTTGAAGAGAATGGTGGAAATATTGCTGATGCTAAGGCCCGTGACATGATTAAGGGTGAGGCCTATGCCATTCGTGCCTATTGTCAGTTTGACTTGCTGCGACTCTTCGGACAGATGCCACAGGGTGGAACAAAAACCGTGAAGCTGCCATATTCTTATACGACAGCCATCAACGAGATGCCTGCTTACTACGACTATAACGAATATGTGAACCATTTGGAGCAAGACATCCAGCAGGCGGAAGACCTCCTGAAAGAGAGTGATCCTATCTTTGGATCAACCTTTACAACGTTGAACAGTCCGGGCAATAAGGTGGAAGATGATTTCAAGTATTATCGTCAGTCACGACTGAATTACTGGGCAGTACGTGCGCTCCATGCCCGTATGGCACTCTATATGGGTAAGACAACTGATGCACACACCATCGCTATGGAGATTATCAATGCCAAGGGTGCTGATGGCCAACCGCTCATCACACTCAGCGGTATCAGCGACTTACAGAATGGCTATAATGGTCTGCCATCAGAATGTCTGTTCTATCTGAGTAAGTACAATGTAAACGACTATGCTAACCAGGTACTTCTTGGAGGACTGGACAAACAGGTACGCGACTACTACTACTCAATCACCAACGATATGCTGAATGAGTTGTACGCTTCCATACCCGGTGCCACTGCTTCTCACAACCGTTATCTGAACGAGTGGAACCGTCTGGCAAAAGATGTTTCCAGTAGAGTGGCGCCAACTCTGAAGAAATACTGGTATGATGAGAGCAAGAACAGTGGTTCAAATATTCTGGTGACCAAACTGCAGATTATCCCGATGCTGCGCCTCTCAGAGATGTATCTCATCGCCATGGAGACCAGCAACTCGTTGCCAGAAGTGCAGTCACTCTATGATACTTACATGGCGGCTTGCTCTTTCACGCTCTATACACCGTTTGAGACGCTGGAACAGGCACGTGAGGAGATAATCAACGAGTACCGTCGTGAGTTGTTCGGAGAGGGACAGATGTTCTTCACCTACAAACGTAATGGTGCTAACCATATGCTCTGGAATAATGAGATTATTAAGGAGGATGACTATATCATTCCGCTGCCTGCTACGGAATATGATCCTTCACTCATAAAGAATTGATAATTGATAATTGAAAATTGATAATTATGAAGAGTATATTTGAAATAATAAAGTTGGCAGGTAATCAGAAGATGAGTTCCTTCTCATGTCTCTTGCTCCTTGCCACATGTCTACTGTCGCTCTCCTCATGTGAGAAAGACCTGGAAGTGTACAATACTGAGACGTGCAGACTGAATTTCTATTATGATCTGAACAGTCGATCCGGTTTCAACGAGAGTCTTGCACGTACTACCTATTCTTTTATCTATGGCAGCTCCGACAGAGAGCGTGACACCTTGTGGTTTGATGTGCAGACCATGGGATTCACCTCCGACCATGAGCGTCCCGTTACATTACAGCAGTTACCTTCAGATGGTGTCCAGGCTGTACCTGGAAAACATTACGTAGCTTTCGATGATCCATCCGTTAGTCATCTGTATGTGATACCCGCCAATAGGGCGACTACAAAACTTCCGGTTATCATCCTGCGCGACCCCAGTCTGAAGAACGAAGCTGTCACGCTGAAGTTCGGTTTCAAGGAGAATGAATATTTCAAGTTGGGCTTCGAGGAGTTCTCTACCCGCTTGATCGAGATGACCGATATGTTATCTGAGCCCTCTGCATGGAATGCAGCATATCCTATTCCCGGACTGGAGCGATACTTCCCGCAGTATGCTTTGCATTGTTCTGACTATTTCGGTGAGTATGGTGTTGTCAAGCATCAGTTCCTCATTGAACAGACGGGTAAGAAGTGGGATGATGAGTATATCGAATCGCTTATCAAGGGAGACTCCAACTACCTGAAGTATTTAGTTCGTAAGATGTCAAAACGACTCGATGAGGTAAACGCAGAGCGAGTTGCAAAGGGTCTCGATGTGTTGAAAGAGGCCGATGGCACCATCGTCGAGATTGTTGATGTCTATGCTAGTTAAACCATTAAAATTCATCAAGATGAAAAAGAATATATTTTCATTCGCACTCATGTGTTCATTGATGCTGCTGGTGTCTTCCTGTTTTGACGACGACAGTACGGCATGGGAAAATCCAGTGACGCGCATTACCATCGATGGTATTGAGAGCGCCTACGAGAAGACGGCCTATGTGAACGACAGACTTCAGATACATCCAGTAGTGGAAACAGGACCTTCCGATGATAAGATACAGTACAAATGGATCCTGATCAACGAGAAGACAGGTACTACCACTGCTCAGGGTGATACTATTCAACCGATAGAAATCGGCACGACAAAGGATCTCGACTATGAGGTGAACGTCGCTCCTGGTAAGTATCAGATCCGACTCTCTGTCACAGATACAATTACTGGAAATGCAGCTTTGGCATATGCCATGCTCACCGTACAGACGAACTTCTCAAAAGGTTTCTATATCCTCAAAGAAACAGCTGATGGTAATACCGAGCTTGACGAGCTTGATTTCACTTGGAACCTGGCAGAGAATCTGCTGACGAAGATCGACGGACAACCCATGCCGGGTAAACCTGCTAACCTCTGTCAGATGTACGACCAGAATTATATCAATCAAGATAACGACGAGGTGGAAGCCACCAATGGACTGATTATCTCTTCAGAGAAAGACTTTGGCTTCTATCGTTCTACGGATATGAAGAGAATCCTCGACCGTACAAATATCTTCTTCGATGATAGTCCTACCGATGAGGTTATCTATGGTACCTTTGCCAGTTCCTTTAATGCCATGCTGATATCTTCAAAAGGATTCTATTCTTTCTCTGGAGGAACAGGCCAGTTCGGTATGCCGGATGTAGAATGTAACGGCAGTCCTTACTACTATATCGACTTTGCTGCTGATGGTGGCGGTGCCTATTGGAATCCCACAACTCATGGCATCTACGCATTCGACTATCTGCTCAATCCCTATCCGCTTACTGATGCAAACATGGGCGGGGAGGATATCACGCAGAATCTTACCAACTACGACTGTCTGCACTGTAGCTATAGTTATGCCGCTTGGACAGAAAGAGGTTATGTCATCCTACGCAATAATGCCAATCAGGATCGCTATCTCTACCTGATCGACGGCAGCTTCTCAGGACAGTATCTGAATAGCCGTGTCAAGTTGGATCCCAACTCTCACATGGCTAAGGCTGAGCATTATGCTACCAACGGCAGTTCTGCCTCTTATATTTACTGTGCCGAGGGTGGTAAACTCTATGCCTGCATCACCAATACCGGCGACTTCAGTGAGGTGGAGATCAAGCCAGAAGGTATCCCTTCAGGAGAATATATCAACTTTGTGGCTAATCAGTTCTGGGATGATGATACCTCTGGCACACCGTTCAACTACCTGATAGTGGGTACTCAGAGTGGTAATAACTATAAGTTGTATCTCTATGAGACCAATGGTGGTGCACCTGTGGGCAAACCAGTGAAGACAGTAGAAGGAACAGGAAAAGTGTGCAAGGTAAGATACCTGAACAGCACCAGCTCCTTATATATGAAATATGGATTCTTTTATGCTTTTAGTGCATACGATTGATTATAATACAAATGCAGACTCAGTAGTATATTTTACTGCTGAGCCTGCTAATAGATATTATTATAAACGATGAGAAAAGTTTTTTTTTCTGTCATCTGCCTGATATTGACAATGACAGTACAGGCTCAGACCAAATTCCGCGAGATATCCTTCGACCAGGCAGTATCTGCTGCCAAGTCGGAGGGAAAGTTTGTGTTTATTGACGTGATGACCTCTTGGTGCGGACCATGTAAGATGATGGCCCGTGACGTTTTCCCACAGAAGAAAGTGGGGGATTTTATGAATGATAGGTTCGTCAGTATCAAGATTGATGCCGAGAAAGGAGAGGGTATCCAGATAGCCAAGACCTATAATGTACATTCCTATCCTACCTTCCTCATCCTAAACACAGAGAAGAGCGAGGTAGCTCGTTCAGTAGGGTATAAGGAAGGCGATAGCTTTATCACGGAATTGCAGCGTCTCCTTGATCCGGAATCTACTCCTGAGAAACTCAGGGCTCGTTATAAGCGTGGAGAACGTACTCCGTCGCTCATCAAGAACTATGCCAGTTACCTCTATGATGAAGCTTCAAACAACAGAAGGAGTTTCGAAAGTAGGGTGAAAGAAATCAATCAGATGGTTACCGACTACTATATGGCCCTGTCGGATGCTGATAAAGTAAAACCAGAGAATTTCTTCGTCTTCAACAAATATGTCAAGAGCACGGAAGAACCTGCTGTCAGGTATATCGTGGAAAACATCAAGAAGATACCTTCTTCCAATAGACAGGAACTTATGGATATACTCAGCAAACTATACGATAATGAGGAATATTTCTTGATTTCTGGTGGAAGACCTGTTACCCAGGAAAATATCAATACTTTTAAGAATGATTTGAAAGTGTTGGGCTTGAACGACAAAGGACAGCACGATCATGGTATCACACTGATGGAAGCAGGATTAACAGGAGGTGACATTTTTATACAGACATGCCGTTCCTTATTCAATCAAGTGAATGAATTGCAGTTATCCGGTATCTTAGGTGGACTGAATGCAAGATTCTCTAAGTCGGATGAGGCCACTCGAAAGAAAGCTGCCAGAGTTATTCGTGAACAGTTGAAGGACATGGATGTGAACATGTTATACACAGCAGTTATGAGCATCCTTGATCTTGAAGGTTCTCATTAATATAATAAAGGTTTAGTATAAATTATAATCTTCTTCAGATGAAAAAAATAATTCTAATGTTGGTAGCCGTAGCATTCTGCATGTCTGCAGCTGCGCAGGGTGTCAACTTTGTAGAGGGTAAGACTTTGTCAGAAGTAGAGGCTCAGGCTAAGGCCGAAGGCAAATTAGTTTTCGTAGATTGCTACACCGAGTGGTGCGGTCCTTGTAAGATGATGGCCACCCGTGAGTTTGTCAAGAAAGAGGCTGGCGATTACTTCAACGCCAAGTTCGTCAACTTCAAGATCGATATGGAGAAGGGTGAAGGTCCTCAGGTGGCTAAGCAATATGATGTGAATGCATTCCCCACCTTCCTTATCCTGGAATCTAATGGTGACCTGCGCGGTCGATTGGTAGGTGCTGCTAATATCGATGAATTCATTAAGAAGGTGGAGGCTGCCATGAAAGAAGAGAAAGGACTTCCCTGGTATCAAAAGAAATTCAAGGCAGGAGAGCGTGATGAGGCATTCTTAAAGGAATATGTGAAAATACTCAGCGACAATTATATGCGTGATGAGGTGAAGAATGTCACCAAAGTGCTGTTGAACGGTAAAAGTGGATCTGAGATTGCCTCAGATAAAGCCTTGTTCGGTGCATTTATGCAAGGTGGTTTCACACCCTATGATGACTCTTTCCTTTCTGTCTATAAAGAGCGTGCAACAGTCACAAGGGTACAGGGTGAACCCGCAGCCAAAGAGTTGGATGATGTCTGGAGACAGTATGCCATGGCCAGCATGAAGTTTGATGGTAAGACCTACCAAGGATTTGACAATGAGAAGTTTGAGGCTTACAAACAGCTGATGCGTGAGTATGCTGTTCCTGATATTGATGGTATCGTAAAAGAGACGATGATCAACAATGCCAGATATGCAAAAGATTATCCTACGGTTTACAAAGAACTGGTCAACACCATGAAGGCTGGTGGGGAGATCAACGATCGTATCGTTCTCACGGATATGGAGACGCTGGCGAAAGAATACAAGTCGAATAAGAAGGCTGTCAAGAACATCGCAAAACTTGCCAAACAACGTGTAGCCGACTTGCAAAAGAAGGATACCAGCGGGGAACGTAAATTTAAGATGGGTGACAAGGAGATTACGCTCACGGGATATCTGATAGAGCAATATCAGGATGTCATCGAGGAGGCTTCCAAGAAATAATATCAAAGGATATTCGTTCAAATAACAAACAGTCATGGTGGAAAATGTTCTCCCGCCTTTTCGAAAAGTGCGATGAGGCTACCAAGAAGAAGGCTGCCCGCTGTCTGCGCAACCATCTGGCAAACCTGCCTTACAATGTGATCTATTTCTCTGCCATGGAGATCGGTAAGCTCGAGGGCGTAGCCGGACATTAATCAAGATTTTCCACGCAGATTATTTGGCAGTCTGCGTGATTATTCCTACTTTTGTGACATCATCCGGATCATCATGATTCGATGGTGTCACAAAATTTGTTTTGTATGGTTCGTAAATATTTTATTCTACTCCTGATATTTCTGGTCGCTGCCATCAAAGGAATGGCAGAGGAAAACGACAGCGTGAAGTATGTTATCCAAGGCACCGCTCCATATAACATGGAGGGAAAACAGGTGAGGATCAGTTTCTCTGATAGTAAGGGTAGTCATATCTTGTGTACCTCTACCGTAAAGAAGGGAAAGTTCAGCATGCAGGGAGTGATTCCCGAACCAGTCATCGCAAGTATAGAGATTGCCGATCAGAACCTGTCCAATAATCTGATAGCCCTCGATGGACACCCCCTTAAGATTACTACCTCTTACGTTGACTTTAAGGTGATTGGTGGCGAGAACAACGTACGGTTGTCGGCATTCCAGAAACTGGAGAATGAGTTTATGGATAACCTATACCGCGGTCTGTCGCAGGAGAGTTGTGCAGAAAAGATCAAGCAGTATGTCTTCGCGAATGCGGATAACCTGGTGGGCGGTTATGTCTTCGGTCGATTTAACGACTTCTTCAGTCGTGAGGAGACGGATAGTCTGTTTGAGAAAACCGGGGATGATTTCCTGACGGATGAGCAGGCGAGGATCGCCTTTATGATGAACGAAGCTGGCAAAACGAGGAAGGTGGGCAGTATGTTCACGGATGTAGAACTCGAGAAAGGTGATGATTACGACCTGCGACTGTCGTATGTTGTCGAGAAAAACCAATATACCCTGCTTTATTTCTGGGCAACCACAAATCCTAACTGTCTTACCCATATTCCTTTGATCAAGCAGATGTACGACAGCTATCATGAGAAGGGATTTGAGGTCGTTGCCTTCTCTGTGGATGAGCAGACAGAGAAATGGGAAAAATACGTCGAGACACATGGCATCCTCGACTGGTTACATGTTAATAATCCTGATGGGGGAGCAGCGCAAGTATATGGACTGATGGACTGGAATAATCTCCCTTACTTCATCCTTATTGACAAAGACGGAAAGATTGTCGTCAGCGAGAAGAAGATTGATGCCGTGAAAGAGACACTGATACAGCATTTCGGTCCGATCACAGCTCAGGAAGAGCAAAAGCCAGAGGTGCTACCAAAAGAGAAACATCCTGTAACCTACCATATCGTAGGAACGTTGCCACCGTCATTGAACGGTAAGGAGGTGCGCCTCTACACGAAATCGAATGATATCTATGCGGTGGATTCCGCCTTCGTGAAGAAGGGTAGATTCGAATTCCGTGGTAGTGGCGAATACGCTGAACTGGCTCATATCTACGTGCGTGGCGGTTCTTTTGCCCAACAGAAATATTTCCTGCTTGAAGAGGGCACGACGACGATAACCTACTCCGACAAGCGTTTTCATGTGAAAGGTGGCAAACTGAATAATGCCTATGAGGAAGTTGCTGATAGCGTGGAGATTATCAATCGTCAGGGGATGTCACAGGAAGAGATAACCAAACTGTCAGAGGAATATCAGAATGTGAATACCAGCAGCGAGCGCCGTGAGCAGATTGCCCGTATTATGCAAGAACATGACCGTCAGCAGATACAGTTTGTCACTAGGTTCATCAAAAGGAACAATGACAATGTAGTGGGGGCGATGCTATACGATCAGTATAGCGGGTTGTTGGATGAGGAAGAGCGCCGTAGTATCTTGAAGAGTGCCGGCAAGGAATTCCTCGACTACCTGCAGGAGTTAGAGAAAGAGATGCTGCAGCGGTCTGTCCAACATCAATGAAGAAAGAAAATCAACATTAAAAGATGAATAGATGAAGAAACTTGTTATATTTGCTTTTGCAGTCCTGGTATTGGCGGCATGCACTGATAAAAAAGAGAAGTTGATGCAGCGTGCAACAGAACTGTGTCAGTATATCCCAGACCATAAACTGCTGGAAAAGTCGAAAGCCTTTTTGACGGCTGATTTCTATGCCGTGCTGGATACGATGTTCAACCACTTGCCGGAGCATGAGGCGATGGACCATGAGTGGCTGTACTATTTCGTAACCAGTAATGGAGGAACGATGGCCGACTATGAGGTGATTGACATAGAACAGACAGATGCTACCCATGCTGTGGCAACGATCAGCGTTCGTCAGAAGTGGGAGGATGGTTCCTTTGATGAGAATAGCGATATCGAGGAGCACAAATTGTATATGGAGAAGGTGAATGGTCAATGGCTCATGTCTGACTTCGATGAGCATAAGCAAGACTGCATCCGTCATATTGAGATCAACCGCAAAGAACAAGCCGTGCGTGATGCGATGGGGGAGTATCTCGTCAATGAGATCGGAAAACATTATAAGCAGGGAGAAGTGTGTGTGCCGACCCTGATGATCGTTGCGACAGACGAGAGCGACTCCACCAAGGCACAGGTATGGTGCGATTGTTGGATTGACTGGTATAGCGTGGCTGGTGATACGTTGAAGACCGTATCAGGAGGTAATCATTCGGGTCTTATGACGCTCCAGCTGAAAGATGGTAAACCCGTAGTGACAGCCTTCGAACAAACCCTTGACGGTAACAGGTATCTCCCCAGTGCCAAACGTATCTTCGGCAAGCACTACGATGTCTATGAGGGGATGCACTCCAAACAAGATGTCAGGGACGCAGCCCGAAAAGAACAACTGCGAGAGTATGTGCTCCGGCATAAGCTCAATATCCGCTACTATCAGGATTATGGCTGGGATGCCGTGGAGCTGTAAACACCCGCAGTTATCTTTCAGACATTTCTTATATATATAGTCCGAAGGTGAGCGAACGGAATTTCACACTTCCTTCTTTCAGCACATCGTTCGGACTATACTTGATGTAGAAATCCGGACCAGGTGTGTAGACGATTCCCATCCAGTCGAACGTTACCTTTCGCTGATGGATATCTTTCTCCATCTCCTTGAATTTGCCTCCATCCTTCTTGTAGCGCGTCTTGATGCTGGCATAGGTGTTGAAATTGATCATCGGACCGAAGCCGATGCCATATTTCTTGCCGAAGTATTGATTATATACTAATGCACCAGAGATGCTAAATACCTTGATGCGTGAGAATTGGGGCGTGGCACCTTCCGGGTAGGGTGACAGCACGACAGAGCCGTTGTCGCCCTTCGCAAAACGCAGATCTCCGTTCATGCGATAGTTGCGCCAGTTGAAGAATGACTGGAAGGTTATTTCAGACCGTTCCTTCTTGTCAAAATAATGGTAGGCTCCTAGGAAGGGCAGGGCAAACTCCCATGAACGGAAGGTGGAGAAGTCGGTGCCTGTCGCCGTATGTGTGGGAGCCGTGAATCCAACCAGGAAGGGACCTCCGAGCATAACGACAGTTTCTTTTCTTTTTTTGCCAGACACACATACCGTGGGCATGACGTTCCTCAGTGTCCATGTATCTTTATTGATCTCGGTGTTACTCACGTAATTGCTGTCCACCAACTGGATGGTATTCCGGTATTCGTAACTCTCGTCTCCCTCCTTACCTTTCACGATGATTTTCTGGATGGAATCCCCCGTGATGACGGTCACCTTTTGAGGGTTCTTGATGACGACGGTATCATTGTCGTAGGTATCGGCAAATGCGCTGATCGACAGGGTTGCCAATAGAAGCAGGAATAGTTTCTTTCTCATAATCGGTATTTTTATTTATCTGTATTCTTTAATATCTTATCAAGTTCGTGGACTGATTTCAACGAGCCCTCTAAATAGATGACGATCATCTCTATTTTTTTACTGCCAGGCTTTTCTTTTGTCTTGGTGCAAATAAAACGGTTCTTGCCTTTTAAGGACTTCAGTTGTATCTTATTACTTGCTACGATTTGTTTCTTGTTGCGGTATTCCGTGAAATCATTTCCGCAATCCGCATCCTGATGCTCCTTACGGTCTTTCTCAATCAACTCTTTGATCCGTTTTGCCTCTTCTTGATTGGCATAGAACCTCAGACTGTGGTAGTAGGAGAGTTGATATTTAGAGATCATCTTCCCTCTCACGCGTGTCTCCATCATCTCATCCTGTGGGATGATAGCACCCTTGAAGAGCTCGTTGATGTGTAACCCCTGCTGGGCGTGTACAACCAGTACGGAGGTTACCATGATCAGTAATATAGCTATTCTTTTCATATTCGATTATTCTTTTAGTTGATATCAAACAATTCATTCAGTTCCTGTTCGATATTTGCTGTCCCGTCATCTGTTATCTCAGAGATTCCCCTTTCCACTTCTTGCATCACCACCTGACGGTCGGTACATTTCTTCCCGTAGATATAGGCCACGTATTCGTCTTGGTGGAGACTGTTGTAGTAGGTTATGCCACCGATGAGTAAGATCAATACGGAGGCGGCTATGGCAATCCATCTGCTCCATCGTATCTGCTTTACGACAGTTGCCTCTCTCTTCGGCGCCATGTTGTCCAGTCCCAAGAACAGGTGACGAAGTCTGAGCAAGTCCGTGGGAACATCCCCTTTACGATAGCAGTCGTAAAGCCACTGTTCCTCTTCGAGAGTGGTCTCTCCTTCCAGAAACCGTTCTGTCAATGTACGTATCTTCAGTTCATTACTCATATCTCTTATTCTTTATTTTGTTGCTGACAATACTTTTTGTGCGAGTGTCTTACGTGCCCGGCTCAGCGCCTTTCTGACTGCCACTTCCGTAGATCCCGTCAGCGAAGCGATCTCTTTCATCTCCATACCCTCCATGTGTCGCAGTCGGATAATGGTCTGTTGCATCTCGGGTAGTTGGTCGATCATCTTCATGGTCTGTTCCAATAGGGTGGTGTCAGAATCCTCATGACTGATATCGCTGATATCCTCCACCCGCAACATCGTCTTTCTCCTTCTGAGTTTGTCGATACACAGGTTTTTCGTGAGGATGGCAGCCAGCCTGTCTATGGGCAGACGCAACTCGTCAACCATCTGCCAAAGTCGCAGCATCACCTCCTGAACGGTGTCCTCTGCTTCATCGGCATCATTCAGATGACGCTGTGCGATCTGTACCAGCGTGGGTCTGATGCGTTGCAATTCCCGATCGAAAACTTCTCGTGTAATCATGATCCTCTTTGCCCTATATACGAAGGATGATCCGATTTGTGACATCAGATCGGTATGTTTTTTTTAGAAAACGTTTTTTTTTTCTATCCGATCTCCTTCTTGGTGCGATAGGCCATGGCCGTAAAGGCGCATATCAGTTCATTGTGTTGGTTGTTTACCTTCACCTCTATGTAGGGAATCTTATGGTAGTTGAATGTCTCGGTAGCCACCGCCGTCAGCGTATCCCCCTCATGAGCACTCTGCAGGAAGGCGATGTTGCTCTGCAGACTGAAGGTGAGCAGTCCTCTGTTGTTCATCACGGCGGCCAGCGCGAGATCCGCCAAGGTGAAGATGGCTCCTCCCTGACAAACGCCACCCGCATTCAGGTGGTCGTGTGTTACCGTCATCACGGCCTCGGCACATCCTTCGCCTATCATGGTCAACTGCGCACCCGCCTTGGCTGCGAATATATCCCCTTTGTTCAGAAACTCTTTGATATCCATAATTACTTCGTTTCTGCAAAGATAGTGTTTTAGATTTATAAAAGCTTTATTATATTTGCTTTTTCGCTAATTTTAGATAAAATTCTTTACGTTCGAGGAAAGAAACAAGTTCCTTTTCTTCTCACTTAATTAGGATTTTCGTAACTTTGCCGCATAGTTTGTTATACAGCTGACAATATGGCAAAGATAACAGTACAGAATACGCAGATAACGGTCATTAAGCAGAATGAAGATGACTACATCAGCCTAACAGACATGTTGAAGGCTAAAGATGGTGAGTTCTTCTTCTCCAATTGGCTGCGTAATCGCAACACCATAGAGTTCCTTGGAATATGGGAGCAGTTGATGAATCCGAATTTTAATTGTGTCGAATTCGACATAATTAAATCTCAGGCTGGACTGAACCGTTTCCGCCTTAGTGCTAAAGAGTGGACTGAGAAAACCAATGCCATAGGTATCATCTCTAAGGTCGGACGATATGGTGGTACCTACGCCCACAAAGACATTGCCTTCGAGTTTGCCATGTGGATAAGTCCGGAGTTCAAGGTCTATCTGATACGTGAGTTCCAAAGGTTGAAAGACGAAGAGCAAAAGCAGCTTGGATGGACGGCTAAACGTGAACTGTCGAAGATAAACTATCGCATTCATACGGATGCTATCAAGCAGAACCTTATCCCAGAAGAGGTGACGACTGCACAAGCTAGCATCATCTATGCAGAGGAAGCGGATGTGCTTAACGTGGCCATGTTTGGACAGACGGCTAAGCAATGGCGTGAGACCCATCCAGAACTGAAGGGGAATATCCGTGATTATGCTTCCATTAACGAACTCATCTGCCTTGCCAATATGGAGAATATCAATGCCGTTCTTATTGATGAGGGAGTGCCACAAGGTGACCGTCTTGTGCGTCTCAATCGGATTGCCATCAACCAAATGCATGTGTTGGAGAACGATGACAACAGAAACCTATTAAAATGACTTGAGTGGATGGATCAGAAAACTAATTCTAAAGGACTGGCTGTCTCGTATTTTGGGAGAGCAACCTACGGCACCCCAGACGACTATAGTATGGATAATGTTCCTAACGCTGCTGTTGTAACCAATAAGTTTCTTCGTGTCCATATTCTTCTGGGATGAACCAATCCGATCCTCTGTTGACGAGATCTGCCGTTTGGGCGCAACACTGCCTATTTGGCTTTACCCTATCTATTTAAGTCACAATTCAATAAAATGAATAATTATTTTATTATCATGTTCCTAAATTATCTTCAATGATATTTGTTTTTCGCTAAATTTTCTTTAACTTTGTCATCATATGACGAGTTTACATTGCATAATTCTATAAAGTAATTAAAAGAAAGTGTTATGAAAAGATTATTCTTCTTTGTATGGATGGCCGTATGTACGATGTCCGCAGTTGCCCAACAAGCAAATCATGATATTGAAAAAGGAATTTTTGAACCCTCATGGCAGTCGTTGTCGGAGCACTACCATGCTCCACAGTGGTTTTCTGATGCTAAACTGGGTATATGGGCGCACTGGGGGTTGCAATGTGTACCAGAGGCTGGCGATTGGTATGCCCGAGCCATGTATCAGCAGGATCAAGGTAAGTACCGTGAGCATTGCAAGCGTTTTGGTCACCCATCAGAGTTTGGTATGATGGACTTCATTCCTATGTGGAAGGCCGAGAAGTTCGACCCGGAGGCATTGGTAAAGTTGTATAAGGAGGTTGGTGCCCGTTATTTCGTCTGCATGGCCAACCATCATGATAACTTCGACAACTATAATTCCAAATACCATCCATGGAACTCGGTGAACATGGGTCCCCATCGAGACATCGTAGGTGAGTTTGAAAAAGCTGCACGTCATAACGGACTGCGCTTTGGCGTAAGTAACCACTCTGCCCATGCCTGGCATTGGTTCCAGACAGCCTATGGCTATGATGCGGAGGGACCTAAGGCGGGGGTACGCTACGATGCTTACCATCGTACGAAAGACGATGGTAAGGGGAAGTGGTGGGAAGGCTATGACCCCCAACAACTGTATGGTGGATACAATATCGTCATTCCAAGCGGTTTTACGAGCATTGACTCAATGGCAGCGTGGCATCAGGCTAACGACCGGGTTTGGTCAGAGCGCATTCCAGAGATGAATCCGCAGTTTGCTTACAACTGGTTTCTGCGATGCAAACAACTCATTGATGACTACAACCCCGATTTAATTTACTTTGACGATGAACACGATTTGCCATTGGAACACTACGGATTGGAGATAGCTGCCCACATGTATAACCGTAGTATGCGAATGAATGGAGGTCACAACGAGGCTGTCATCAACAGCAAGCGACTCACGGAAGAACAACAGCGTGGCGTTGTGATGGACTGTGAACGCGGTGCCTTTGCTGACATCTCGCCATATCCTTGGCAGACATGTATGTGTATCGGCTCATGGCACTACAACCGAAGTCTTTACGAAAAAGGTGGCTACAAGACTGCAGAACGTGTGGTCAAAACTTTCATAGATATCGTGAGCAAGAACGGCAACCTTCTACTGAATATTCCTGTGCGTGGTGATGGGAGCATTGACGACAAAGAACTCGCCTTCCTATCCGAGTTCAAAGCATGGATCGATGTCAATGGTGAGGGAATCTTTGGTACCCGTCCCTGGAAAATCTTTGGCGAAGGGGTGGTAAAGACGGCTAATACAGGTTCGTTCAAGGAAAACGAAAAGTTACAGGAATCGCTGAGCGAGAAGGATATCCGTTTTACACAGAAGAATGGTACTATCTATACTTTCCTTCTTGGGTTCCCAACGACAGAAACAGTAACCGTTAAGGCTTTGGGGCGTCGGTCACCACAGATGCAGGGGAAGCGGATCAAACGGGTACGACTGCTGGGTTACGAAAAGGATGTGGTTTGGAAACAGACAGCTGATGCTCTTTTCATCACAATTCCCAAAATTAAGAATACAGGAAAGGCTGTCTGTTTTGCCGTACAGTAAGAATAATCTTCCGAAAGGAATACCTACTGAGCGTTGACGCTTTCAGCGTTATATGTCAACTAAATTATTGCTTATTTATACCGTGCATAAGAAACCCTCTTAAGGATTCGGCACATTTCGTCTAAGCGCTCTTGACTTTTATGCGGTAAAAGTAAGGAATCATTAGTCGGTTTTCTTGACTTTCTTCTTGTCCGTTCGTATGGTTTTCGGGCGAGATGTAAAAAACGTAAATCGTAAAAACGTAAAATGCACATGGTTGTATTATTCTAAATTATATATAATAATATTATATTATTAAATAGGTACGTGTAATTAAAAGTTTTTTGAGTTAGAACATGCAGTTGCTTTTTACGTTTTACGTTTTATGCTTTGCTTCAAGAAGGGGGGAGGAGGGTTTAGGGTTTACGGCTTTGCCGTGATTATCGGCTGCACCTCAGCATTAAGCAAGCTTACTGCATTCGGTTTGCACGATAATTAGGGTTTAGAGTGGATTGGCGTAAAATGATGGTGAACGTGGCCCATTCGAGACCTGTCCCCAATAAACCTCATTGCGGGCTTGACCCGCAATCTCTCGCGGGTTTTTCTAAACAAAACACAGAGATATACGGTAACAGCGTTTTTAAACTTATAAGGTAATCCTCTGTGTCTCTGTATCTCTGTGTTGAAATAAAAGAAAATGAAGTTTTCCTTTTGCATTTCAGTTGTAACTTTGGCTTTGCCGAAGTTACTTTCATTCGGAAAAGCCAAAATCCTTTTACTTTGTAAAAGTTCATTTAGTAACAATTCAATAAATTGAATAAATTCCTTTATTCTCATTGTTACTAAATTTATCTTCGATGAATTTTGGCTTTTCGCTCATTTATACGTAACTTTGTCCCCATATTGTAGAAATATAAACGTTTATATATGAAAATTTTGAAGCAGATCCTGCCAGATATTCTGGTGGTAGTGTGTTTTGCGATTATCTCGTTCGCTTATTTCTTTCCTGCTGATATAGAGGGCAGAATCCTGTATCGGCACGATGCGTCGGCAGGCGTGGGAGCCGGGCGTGAGGCATCGGAGTATCATCAGCGTACAGGGGAGCGCACCCGATGGACAAATGCTACGTTCAGTGGTATGCCTACCTATCAGACAGCTCCGTCGTATAAGAGTACCGATGGTTTGTCGAAGGTGATGGATGCCTATCATCTGTGGATGCCCGAGAATGTATGGTATGTGTTTGTATACCTCCTGGGCTTCTATATCTTGCTCAGGGCGTTCGATTTCCGACAGTGGATGGCGGCCTTGGGTGCCGTGATATGGGCCTTCTCGAGCTACTTCTTCATCATTATCGCCGCAGGACATATCTGGAAGGTGATGGCCTTGGCGTATCTGCCGCCGATGATAGCGGGTATCGTGCTGAGCTACAAGGGGAAATACCTGTGGGGCTTGGTGGTAACGGCTATCTTCGCTGCTTTCGAGGTGAAGGCCAACCACGTGCAGATGACGTACTACTATCTGTTTATCATCCTCTTCATGGTGATCGCCTATCTGGTGGATGCGATCAGGCAACACCGCATGAAGCACTTCCTGAAGGCAACCGCCGCTTGTGCGATCGGAGGACTGTTAGGTATCTGTCTGAACATCAGTAATCTGTACCACACCTGGCAGTATTCGCAGGAGTCGATGCGTGGAAAGAGTGAACTGGTGAAAAAGAATAGCAGTAACCAGACGAATAGTGGACTGGATCGCGACTATATCACGCAATGGAGTTACGGTATTGGTGAGACATGGACCTTATTGGTGCCCAACACCAAGGGTGGTGCCTCAATACCGTTGTCGGAGAATAAGACGGCCATGGATAAGGCTAACCCCGAGTTCATGCAGATATACCAGCAGATAGGACAGTACTGGGGTGAGCAACCGGGCACCAGTGGACCGGTCTATGTGGGTGCCTTCGTGCTGATGCTCTTCATCCTCGGACTGTTTATCGTGAAGGGTCCGATGAAGTGGGCGCTGTTGGCGGCTACGATCCTGAGTATCCTGTTGTCATGGGGAAAGAACTTCATGGGATTCACCGATTTCTTCCTCGACTATATACCGATGTATGCGAAGTTCCGTACGGTGGCATCTATCCTTGTGATAGCTGAGTTTACCATACCTCTTCTGGCGATGCTCGCCTTGAAGAAGATCGTGGAAGATCCCACCATTCTGACGAAGAATATCAAGGCGCTGGCTGCCAGTTGGGCACTTACGGCCGGTATCGCCCTGCTCTTTGCCTTGATGCCGTCGGTATTCTTCTCCTCATTTGTCTCCACATCAGAGATGCATGCCTTGCAGAGCGGTATTCCACAGGAGTATCTTGGTCCGCTGATCAGTAACCTCACGGAGATGCGTCAGGCGATGTTCACATCGGATTGTTGGCGCTCGTTCTTCCTGATCACCATCGGAACATTCTTCCTGTTGTTGTATCGTTACAACAAGATCAAGAGTGAGTACCTGGTGGGTATCTTGTTGGTGATGTGTCTGTTGGATATGTGGATGGTGAACAAACGTTATCTGAATGATGCAATGTTCGTGGACAAGACAGAGCGTGACGCTCCACAGCCCAAGACCAAGACGGATGATTTTATCCTGCAGGATACGTCGGATTGTGGCAACTACCGTGTGCTGAACCTGGCATCGAATACATTTAATGAGAACGAGACATCGTATTACCATAAGAGTATCGGCGGTTATCATGCTGCCAAACTGCGTCGTTACCAGGAGTTGATCGACGCGTATATCGAACCTGAGATGCGGGCGATGTTCCCGACTATCGCCGAGGCTGCCGGTGACATGACAAAGGTGAATGGTGACAGCATCTACCCGATACTGAACATGCTGAACACCCGATATGTGATCATGCCGCTGCAAGGTGGCGAGACCGTTCCGATGAAGAACCCATACGCCTACGGCAATGCATGGTTTGTGGATAAGGTCAGTTATGTGAACAATGCCAACGAAGAACTTGATACCACCGGTAAGATCGTTCTTCGTCATGAGGCCGTGGCAGATAAGAAATTCCAGGATGTCCTCGGAGCTGGTGCGCCACAGGATCAGGTGTCGCTGGTTAAGTTGACCGCCTATGAGCCTAACGAACTGAAATACGAGACTGAGTCGGGTAAGGGTGGCGTCGTGGTCTTCTCCGAGATCTATTACCCCGGATGGACAGCAACGATCGATGGCAACCCCGCGGAATTGGGACGTGTTGACTATGTGCTGCGCGCCTTGAAGGTGCCTGCAGGCAAACACCAGATCGTGCTGACCTTCAAGCCCAAGTCGATCAATACCACCGAGACGATTGCCTATATAGCCGGTGTCGTGCTGTTGTTGGCTCTCCTCATGGTGTGTTATGTGGAATGGAAGAAAAGAAAGAAATGATGAAGAAACTATTGTCGCTCCCGCCTAATCTGGTGAGTTGCTTTCATCAGATTACCGGAAAGTCAAGGGATGAGTGGTTTTGCACCAACGACCCGGTGGGTAAAAAACTGGGTAGTGGCGGTGGCAGCACCTGGCTGTTGATGGAAGCATACCGTGACAGTCGGGGTGATGCGAAGGAAGGTAAAGAGGATTTCGATTCATGGCTGTCGTCAGAGCAACGTATCCTGTTGCATGCCGGCGGTCAGAGTCGACGGTTGCCTGCCTATGCCCCGTCGGGAAAGATCCTCACCCCGATACCCGTCTTCCGTTGGGAGCGTGGACAGCGCTTAGAACAAGATCTGCTCTCGTTGCAGATCCCTCTGTATGAGCAGATTATGAAAAGGGCGCCGAAGGATATCCACACCATGATCGTCAGCGGCGATGTGTATATACGGGCCACTAAACCCCTGCAGCAGATTCCTGATGCCGATGTGGTATGCTACGGCTTGTGGCTACCCCCGGAGATTGCCAGTCATCACGGCGTGTATGTCTCCTCACGGCAGCGCCCAACCACGTTGGAGTATATGTTGCAGAAACCCTCCGTACAACAGCTGGGAGAACTGCAGAAAGATCATTTCTACCTCACCGATATCGGCATCTGGCTCTTTTCCGATAAGGCCGTCAAACGGTTGATGGAACGTTCGATGAAGGATGGTGAGGTCATCAACTACGATATGTATGGCACCTTCGGTTGTGCCTTGGGAACGAATCCCCAGATAGATGATGAACTGTTGAAGGATCTGAAGGTCGTCGTGCTGCCGTTGCCCGGTGGAGAGTTCTACCACTATGGCACCTCTCACGAGATTATCTCTTCGACACTGAGCATACAAAACCTAGTGCACGACCAGCGCGAATGGTTGCATCACTCACGGAAACCGCACCCGTCGATGTTTGTACAGAATGCCTTCATCGAGACATCGATTACGGAGGCGAACCAACAGTTGTGGATAGAAAACAGTTGGGTAGGACTGGGCATCCAGTTGGCCAATAAGAATATATTGACGGGTATCCCCGAGAACCACTGGGAGATAACCCTGCAGAGTGGTGACTGTATCGACATCGTGCCTATCGGAGAAGATGCGTATGCGGTACGTCCGTATGGTTTTGATGATCTCTTCCGCGGCTCGCTTTCTGATGATAGCACCCTTTATTTAGGTAAACCCTTCACCAAGTGGGCTGCCGACAGAGAGATCCGTATTGAGGATATCGAAGGAAATGAAGACTTACAGTCGGCCAGGATCTTTCCCGTCTGCAAGAATATCGATGATATCGGACTCCTCTTGCGCTGGATGATGCATGATCCGTCGCTTTCGATGGCGCGTCATTTCTGGCAGGAGTGCCGTAAGATAAGTGCTGATGAGATCAGCGCGGAGGCAAATCTGCTGCGGTTGACAAAGCAACGGGAGCTGTTCCGTGCGGACAACTGGCGTATGCTGGCCCGAAACTACGAGCATAGCGTGTTCTACCAGGTGGATCTGACCGATGCCGCTGAGGCTTATCGTCGTCATGAGATGAACCTGCCATTGCCAATATCAGATGGTGCGCCCTTGTTGACACGTATTCACGACCAGATGTTCCGCAGTGAGGTACTTCGACTGAAGGGTACGTCACCGGAAGAGAGTAAGCAACATGAGCAACAGGCCTTTGCGCTCTTAAGACAAGGACTCACTCACCGGGTACTGCAAGAAAGACAGACACCGATTAAGTCGGTCTATCATGATCAGATCGTGTGGGCCCGCTCTCCGGTGAGAATCGATATTGCCGGTGGATGGACCGACACGCCTCCTTACTGTATGATGGAGGGTGGCAACGTGGTGAACATGGCCATCGAGTTGAATGGTCAACCACCCCTGCAGACATACGTCCGTCCGTGTCCCGACCATCATATCATCCTCCGCAGCATCGACTTAGGTGCGATGGAGGTAGTGGAGAACTACGAACAGTTGGCTGATTACAATAAGGTGGGCAGTCCGTTCTCCATCCCCAAGGCAGCCTTGGCATTAGCCGGGTTCCTGCCGGGATTCTGCACCGAGCCCTACGACAGTCTGGAACACCAGTTGCAGGCTTTCGGCAGTGGCATAGAGATCACGCTCCTTTCGGCTGTTCCTGCTGGCAGCGGGTTAGGTACCAGCAGTATCTTGGCCGCCACGGTGTTGGGCGCGCTGAATGATTTCTGCGGACTGGCATGGGATAAGAATGAGATTGGCAACCGTACTTTGGTGCTCGAACAACTGCTTACCACCGGTGGCGGTTGGCAGGATCAGTATGGCGGACTCCTGCAAGGTGTCAAACTCTTGCAGACCGACCGCGGTTTTGAACAGACACCCACGGTGCGCTGGTTGCCTACCGAACTATTCACACAACCTGAATACAAGGCTTGTCATCTGTTGTATTATACCGGTATTACCCGTACGGCGAAAGGTATCTTGGCAGAGATCGTCAGGAGGATGTTCCTCAACGAGCACGACGAACTCGAACTGTTGCGTGAGATGCGTCACCACGCCCTCGATATGTACGACACCATCCAGCGTGCCAACTTCGAGAAGATGGGACGTCTGGTGGGTAAGACATGGCAACAGAACATGCTCATCGATAGTGGCACCTGTCCGCCAGCCATCGCCCAGATCGTGCAAATGGTGGATGACCTGTGCTTAGGATATAAGCTCTGTGGTGCCGGCGGTGGCGGATTCCTCTATCTCGTCGCCAAGGATGCTGAGGCGGCGGCACGTATCCGTCGTATCCTTCATGAGCAACGTACGAACGATAGTGCCCGTTTTGTGGAGATGTCACTCAGCACGAAGGGTCTGCAGGTAAGTAGGAGTTAACAAAAGTAATCAGGAGACGATGGATTTCAGGACGGTCGTGACGATACCTCATAGCAGTTGGCAGTATGAGCCTTGCGAGAAAGTGCTCTTCGTGGGTTCATGCTTCGCAGAGCATATCGGTCGTCGTTTCATGCAAGAGAAGTTCCGCACGCTCATCAATCCCTTCGGGGTGATGTACAATCCGATTAGTGTTGGGCATACCATCGAGCGATTGTCGTCGGCACAGGCAGTGGATGATCCTTCCTTGTCGGCCTTCTCGTTATCCGATTGTAATACCGATCCGGTGGCAAAGGTGGTTATTACCTTAGGCACGAATCATGTGTATATCCTGAAAGAGACGGGCGAGGTGGTGGACAACTGTCAGAAGCGTCCTGCCAGTCTCTTTGAGGAGAAGAAACTGTCGGTAGCGGCGTGTGCGGATGCCTTATCAGCTATCGTCAGACTATTGACGGACAGTAATCCGCAGATGCAGATCCTCTTGACGGTCAGTCCTATACGCTATGCCAAATACGGCTACCATGAGAGTAACCTCTCGAAGGCCACCCTGCTCTTAGCCTGTCAACAGGTGGTTGAACAAGATCCCGATCACGTCACTTATTTCCCGGCATACGAGATTATGAACGATGAGTTGCGCGACTACCGTTTCTATGCCACCGATATGCTGCATCCCTCGGAGCAGGCGGTGGAGTATATCTGGGAACGACTCTCTGAGCAGTTCTTCTCAGCGGCTACACAACAGTTTTTGCAGGAGTGGCGCCCCATCAGACAAGCATTGAATCACCGACCGTTCAACCCGGATAGCGACGACTATCTCGCCTTCTTACAAAAGACCAGACAACGGGTGGAACAATTATCACAAAAATATCCTGCCTTTTCATTATCAGAAGAGGAAAACAAACGATTAGAAAGGAATACTATATGATCTATTCTATTGAGAAAGTAACAGCACTCATCGGTGCGCATCGCTTTGGCACTCATGCAGGTAATATCTCATTCCTGCTCATCGACAGTCGTAGTCTGTGTTTCCCTGAGGAAACACTCTTCTTCGCACTCCATACAGAGCGTAACGACGGACACCGATATATCCATGAACTATACAACCGTGGCGTGAGGAACTTCGTGGTGGAGACGTTGCCCGACAGTTGGCAGGAGCGATATCCGCAAGCCAACTTCCTCAGGGTGCCCAATACGTTGAAAGCCTTACAGCGACTGGCCGAGCGCCATCGTGACGAATACCAGATACCCATCGTCGGCATCACCGGCAGCAACGGTAAGACGGTGGTGAAAGAGTGGATCTACCAACTGCTGCTCCCCTCACATACCGTGACGAGGAGTCCTCGGTCGTTCAACTCTCAGATCGGTGTGCCACTAAGCGTATGGCTGTTGAATGAACATACCCGCATCGGACTCTTCGAGGCAGGCATCAGTCAACCGAACGAGATGCAGGCATTACGCGATATCATACAACCGACCATCGGCGTCTTTACCAGTCTTGGTAGTGCCCATCAGGAGAATTTCAGCAGCATGCGTGAGAAATGCCTGGAGAAGATGAAACTCTTCCAAGATGCCAAGACGATTGTCTATCCTGCTGATGACCCCGTTATTGCCGAGGTTATCGCCACGGAGTGTCAGCCGGGTGCTCATTTCGGTCGTTATGATCATACAGAGCGCATGGCTTGCCGACTCCTCGACAGTCAGGTGGTTGGCAATCAGGCACATATCCGTGCTTCTTTCCGTTGTGAGTTGGAGGGTGGAGAGACCTTGTTTGATTACATCCTGCCTTTCATCGATGAGGCTTCTATCCGTAACAGTATGATCTGTGCCGCCACCTGCCTGCAATTAGGGTTGACACTCGACGTGATCCGGGAACGGTTGCTGCATCTGGAGCCTGTCGCTATGCGTCTGGAGGTAAAGCCCGGCATCAACGACTGTACGTTGATCAACGACTCATACAACAACGATCTCGACTCCTTGGTCATCGCCATGGATTTCATGAACCGTCGTCCTGACTGTGAGGGAAGAAAACGTACGTTGATCCTGAGTGATATCTTCCAGAGCGGATTACGCCCGGAACAGTTGTATAAGCAAGTGTCTGAGATTGTCAGCAAGGGTGGGGTAGAGAAGTTCATCGGTATCGGAGCGGAGATATCTGCCCGCCAGGAGGATATCCGGATACCGGAGAAATATTTCTTCCCGACGACGGAAGCCTTCTTAGAGAGTGATCTCTTCAAACAGTTGCATAGTGAGGTGATCCTGTTGAAGGGGGCCCGCAGATACGGCTTCGACCTGATTACCGACCAGTTGGTGGAGAAGGTGCACGAGACCATCCTGGAGGTGAACCTCAATGCGGTGGTGAAGAACCTGAACTATTTCCGTTCGTTCCTGAAGTCTGAGACGAAGATGGTGTGCATGGTGAAGGCCGATGCCTATGGCAGTGGTGCCATCGAGGTGGCGAAGACCCTGCAGGATCATCGGGTGGACTATCTCGCAGTAGCTGTTGCCGATGAGGGTGTCACCCTGCGACAAAACGGCATCACCAGTAATATCATGATCATGAACCCCGAGATGACTGCCTTTAAGACAATGTTCGATCATGAACTGGAGCCTGAGGTGTACTCCTTCCGACTGATGGACGCGCTGATTAAGGCGGCACGTAAGGAGGGAATCACGGGTTATCCTGTTCATATCAAGATCGATACGGGTATGCATCGCTTAGGATTCAACCCCGAGAAAGACATCGATGAGGTGATCTACCGCTTACAACAACAGAATGCGATCATCCCACGCTCGGTATTCACGCACTTCGTGGGATCAGACAGCGATGACTTCGATGCGTTCTCCGCCATGCAGTTTGAGCGTTTCGACAAGGCCAGTAAGAAGTTGCAGTCGGCCTTCTCACATCATATCCTCCGACATATCGACAACTCCGCGGGCATCGAGCATTTCCCGGAGCGACAACTCGATATGTGTCGGTTGGGCATCGGACTCTATGGCGTTGACAGTCGTGACAACCGCATCCTCAACAACGTATGTACGCTCAAGACCACCATCCTCCAGATTCGTCATGTGCCAAAGGAGGAAACGGTGGGATATAGCCGTCGTGGTGTCTTACAACGTGACAGTGTGATCGCCGCCATCCCTATCGGTTATGCCGACGGACTGGATCGTCATCTGGGTCGTGGCCATGGCTACTGTCTGGTCAACGGACAGAAAGCGCCGTATGTGGGGAATATCTGTATGGACGTGGCGATGATCGACGTGACCGACATCGACTGCCATGAGGGTGATACGGTGGAGATCTTCGGCGACAACCTGCCGGTAACGGTGCTCTCGGATATCCTTGACACCATCCCGTATGAGATTCTTACGGGGGTAAGCAACCGTGTCAAACGTATTTATTTCCAAGACTAATCATTTGCGATATCACGTTGAAAATGATAAAAATTGTAAATGTATGAGCAAAATATAAGGTGATTGAACATATTTCGAATATTTTTTATTACTTTTGCGTTCATATTTCGACAGTCGTGATAATTTTAAACAATTACTATATCAATGAATTCAGTACAAACTACTAAGATGACCAATTATCGTTGGGTCATTTGCGCGATGTTGTTCTTGGCAACAACCGTTAATTACATGGACCGTCAGGTGCTTTCGCTTACCTATCCTGGTGAGGGCGGTATTCAGCAAGAGTTTGGTTGGACGGACGACAACTACGGAACAATCACAGCATGGTTCTCTATCTTCTATGCTGTCTTCATGCTGTTCGCCGGAAAGTTTATCGACTGGATGGGAACAAAGAAAGGTTACCTCTGGGCTATCTTCGTATGGAGCACAGGTGCTGTGCTCCATGCCTTCTGTGGTATTGCCACCAGTGGTATCGTGACCGGTCATACCTTTGTAGGCTTTGAGGGTGCTCTCGAGTATCTGCGTGAGTTCCGTGCCAGTGGAGCCGCTGATGCCGGCCTTGTGATCTCTACCGTATCAATGTACCTCTTCCTGGGTGCCCGCGCTATCCTTGCCCTTGGTGAGGCTGGTAACTTCCCCGCAGCCATCAAAGTGACGGCAGAGTATTTCCCGAAGAAAGACCGTGCCTTCGCTACAGCAATCTTCAATAGTGGTGCTTCTGTAGGTGCGCTGATCGCTCCTTTTACCATCCCTGTGCTGGCTAAGTTCTTCGGTTGGGAGATGGCCTTCATCGTGATCGGTGCCTTAGGTTATATCTGGATGGGCTTCTGGATTTTCCTGTATCAGAAACCCAATGTGAACAAGCGCGTGAATGCTGCCGAGCTTACTTATATCAACCAGGATGCAGAGACAGAGGGCGATCCGAAAGATGCTCATGATGAGGGTCCGCAGATCAGCTTCTGGAAGTGTTTCACCTATCGTCAGACATGGTCATTCATCGTGGGTAAGTTCATGACTGATGGTGTATGGTGGTTCTTCCTCTTCTGGACACCTGCTTACCTGAAGTCAAAGTTTGACATCAACCCGACAGACGGTCTTGGTATGGTGCTCATCTTCGTATTGTATCTGATTACCATGCTGAGTATCCTCGGCGGTAAGTTGCCTAACTACTTCATCAACAAGGGAATGAATGCCTATGCCGGTCGTATGCGTGCGATGCTGATCTTCGCCTTCTTCCCCTTGGTAGGATTGGTAGCACAGCCGTTGGGCGACCAGTTCGGTACTCCTTGGTTCCCCATCATCCTCATCGGTATCTTAGGTGCTGCTCACCAGAGTTGGTCAGCCAACATCTTCTCTACCGTAGGTGACATGTTCCCGAAGTCAACGATCGCTACTATTACTGGTATCGGTGGTATGGCTGGTGGTGTAGGTTCCTTCCTGATCAACAAGAGCGCTGGTGCTTTGTTCACCTACGCAGAGCAGCAGGGTGAGGCCTTCCAGTTCATGGGATACGATGGTAAACCAGCTGGTTATATGATTATCTTCTGTGTGTGTGCCGTTGCATACCTCATCGGATGGGTAATCATGAAGTTCTTGGTTCCGAAGTACAAGCCAATTATCGTGGAGTAATATCGGTTTAGAGTTTAGGGTTTAGAGTTTGGTTTTGATGACCCTACGTTATGGGTGATCATCCTCGCAACCCTCGTAACTCGACAGTATAACAATTATCATTGGGGACAGGACTGCTTAGCGGCCCTGTCCCCAATCGTTTTTATTCTAAGCCCCCCAACCCCATTGGCTTTCCAACACAGAGGCACAGAGTGCCAGAGGATTATTTATATTATCTCCGTATCTCTGTGTTTTTTCATTTTTCGCAGGAGATTGCGGATCAAGTCCGGGATGAGGAAACATTCTGGCCATTTGCTTTTAGTGATATCGTCACAAAGACTATGGATAGGCTTTCATAGTTCCTCTCATTGCGGGCTTGACCCACAATCTCCTGTAAAAATATGATTAGCCCGTAGGGCGATAGAGCATAGGCGGGGGTGTTAACCCCCGTGGAAGATCGTATCCCCCAATATAAAAGCCCCGTAGGGGCGACACAACATAGGCGGAAGCGCGTTAATCCCTACACCCGCAAGGGCTGCACAACAACCTGTCACCCCGTTGGGGTTATGTTGAACTACGATACAAAAACAGGGGCTCACGCCCCCGCCTATGTTCTGCCGCCCTTGCAGGGCTAATACTCTGGAATATACTCGACTTAATCACGTTCCCCCACCTATGTTCTGACGCCCTTGCAGGGCTCATGCCTATGATTTCCGGTACTTCGTTCTACTTGTGAATTATTTTAGTATTGTTTATGTATCTGTTTCAAACAGCTTTTTACAATTCTTAAAATTAGCGAACCTCCGGTATCATAACTCTAGGACTATTAGTAACCTCAAATGATATGTCCGTTTTATTATTCCACTTAGTATCACCTGTTCTCAAATCAATCAAATACTGTGCCGCCCTATCATCAAGTCTTATCTCACGATATAAGGTTCCAGTTATCGCTTCAGGATCCTTTTTATCATGATACAAATATTGTCGTGTTCGTATTCCCAAAAACTCTTTACCCTCACCAAGATTATGATAAATAAGTCTTAAAACAACCGGTGGATGATGATAGCGATTATCATCTTTCTTCTCACTATCAACATAATACACCTTAAAAACATCATTAGAAGTTGAATTGCCAGTCAGGACAAGATTTGCAGCACGTCCCCCGCCGGTAGCAGGCACTATTTCTTTTATTGTTCGATTCTCAAAATACGCCCAACCGAGCGGATAATTCTGCTGTGTTTCCTGAACCTCACGAAAATCTATTGTAGCGACATCTTCTGACGGAATCTGTGCGACAACTTCGGTCAATTCCTGCGCATTCATCGGCATATCTTTTACCGGTGTACTGCTATTCAATACCGCAGGCATCAACGCCAGTAAACCAGTAGATAGAACTCTTACCGCCACCTTGCTTTCCTTGAGCATAATATTTCTTTCTTTCATACTCGATTTTTCTCAGATTACTTTGCAAATATACAAAAACGAAATGAAAAAACCAAGAGATATAAAGGTTTTACTTATAATTAATCTAAGAATCAGATTGCTCTGCGCCTCCTTATCTCTGTGTTTGACTTGCGGGAGATCCACTCGGGGACCGGCTCTGCCCGAAGGGGTGCCTGTCCCCGCCCATTGGCTTTTCAACACAGAGGCACAGAGTGACAGAGGATTATTTATATTATCTCCGTATCTCGGAATCTCTGTGTTTTAATTATCGCAGGAGATTGCGGATCAAGTCCGCAATGAGGGAGCCTACCCGTAGCTTTTCCCGAAAGGGAGGGAGCCACTCGGGGACTGGCTCTTTATGTGCCTGTCCCCGGCAAATAATCAGCCCGCAGGGCGATAGAGCATAGGCGGGGGTGTTAACCCCCGTGGAAGATCGTATCCCCCAATATATAAGCCCCGTAGGGGCGACACAGCATAGGCGGAAGCACGTTAATACCCACAATCGTAGGGGCGACACAATAATCTGTCACCCCTACGGGGTTATGTAGAACTACGATACAAAAACGGGGGCTCACGCCCCCGCCTATATTCTGACGCCCTTGCAGGGCTATGATACTCGGATCATTTCAGCTAGGTCCTCATTTGATCCCCTAAGGGGCTCTTGCCTTTGAACTTGTACCCTTGCAGGATGTTATTCCTTACTAGGCTCTGCTGTGTTTATACTCCCTGCAGGGCTTTTGAATATGATCTTACAGGACCTTTTTCTTCTTTGGGGAGAGTCCGAAGTACTTGGACTATCAGTTTTATGTACTTGGACTATCAGTTTTATGTACTAGGACTCTCAGTTTTATGTATTAGGACTTTTCCCTGTATGGCTATAAATGCTATGCGAAGGTTATTGCGCCAGTCGACAAAGCACCTCTATGAGTACCTTCCAGATATTGTCGATGGTGGACAGTTCTACCCGTTCGCTGGTGGAGTGGGGCTCGATGATGCGCGGTCCGATAGGGATGATCTGTATGCCCTTGAACTTCTCTACGAAATATCCCATCTCCATAACGAAGTGCATCTCAACCAGACGAGGACGGAAACCTAACACGTCGATGAATGTCTGTTCCATCAGGTGCATGAAGTCCGACTGCGTATTCTCCTCCCAAGCTGGTGTTGACATAATCAACCGGGTGGTTGCTCCATGTTTTTCGAAGATATCACGGATACGTTCTCCCAGCGCAATCATATCGGCATCGATGAAGCTCCGGCTGTGGGTGGTGACATGGAAGTGATCCTCCTCCATGCGAATCACACCGATATTGTTGGATGTCTCCACGGTGCCAGGCATCTGTTCGCTCATCTTGATCATACCGAAGGGTATCTCACCGATACTGTCGATGAGCGCCTGGACACAGTCATCTGTAAGAACCTGTTGGCAGGGCGCTGCCAAAGAAACCTCTACCTTGATGTTTGGATCGCCCGCTTTCCTGATCTCATAATGGCGGATCCTGTCGATGATCTCATCGGCGGCATCGGGAGCGATACCGATGATCATCTCTGCCGAAGAGGGGATGGAGGCATTAGCCTCGCCGGCCTGTATGGATGCGACAGCCACCTTGTTGGTAGCCAACAGTTGATCGGCCAACAGACAGATCTCCTTGACCGCACTCATGCGTTGTTTGTTGATGTCGACACCTGAGTGACCGCCCAGTCCGCCATGGATAGATACCTGTGCGAAGACCGTATCTCGCGTTGAGGGAACGAATGAGAGGGGTAGGGAAGCCGTCTGCAGGTAAGCGCCGGCAGCACCCACGGTGATCGTGTCGTAGTCCTCTGAATCGAGATCGATCATCTTACGTGCCTTGACAAAATCCTCACTGAGGTTGGCCGCTCCTGTCATGCCGTCTTCCTCGTTTGTGGTGACGAGCAGTTCCAACGGTCCGTGAATTAACGACTTATCCTTCATCACGGCCATGGCCATGCATAGTCCCATGCCGTTGTCGGCTCCTAAGGAGGTGCCTCGGGCTTTCATCCATCCGTTGTCTGTGTATGCCTCGATGGAAGAGGAGAGTGGATCGAAATCCTTTCCTTTCTCGGCTACGCACACCATGTCCATGTGTGCATGGAGCACGATTGGTTCGCAACCCTCCTTGCCTGGTGATGCTGCCTTGCGGATCACCACGCAGTTGTGCGCGTCACGCTGGTAGTCGAGTTGGTTGTCAACTGCAAACTGGCAGAGCCAGTCAGCTACCTTCTCCTCATGCCATGAAGGACGAGGAACATTGTTCAGTTCGCGGAATAACTGATAGACAGTATCCGGTTGTGGGATGGGATGATTGTTCATAACAATTATATTATTTGTGGGTGGGGACAGGCACCCTTCGTGAGCCAGTCCCCAAGGATAATTACACTAAATAAATCCTTGTCGCTTGAGGGCCCGCATCATACCTTCCGACATGGCCTCGTTGTCTTTCTTCGTGTAACGGATGTCGGTGAATACCTGTGCCAGTGTCTCCTTTTTGTTGATCTCCACGAATTGCTGATTCACAGGAAGTGACTCCTTATCCTTATAAAACTCGTCGATGCGCTCGGGTGTATAGTCGTTGTAGGTCTCCTGATGGATGATCGCCTTCAGGGGCAGTCGTTCGCTCTGCGGCGGGTTTTCATACGGCCATCCTAAGGTGATCGTTGCTACGGGCATCACCAACTGCGGCAGTTGCAGCGTGTCGATGATCATCTCCGGCATATAGACGGTTGTGCCGAGGTAGCAATAGCCCAGTCCTTCCTCCTCTGCCAGGTTGCAGAAGGTCTGACAATATAATAAGGTGTCGCTCATAGCGTTGATAAACGACAGGAAGTTGTTGTAGCCAGGTGTAGCCTTCCTGTTCTCTGCCCAGAGGGACGTCCTGCGGAAATCCGCACAGAAGGTGAGCACGACGGGTGCACCGGTCACCATCGGTTGGTTGAAATGCGCGGGTGCCAGCGCCTCTTTCTTCTGTTGATCACGGGTGATGACAACACTATACAGTTGCAGGTTGCCCATCGTCTGTGTGCGTTCTGCTAATGCCAGCAGGTTGTTCAGCAGCGCATCGGAAACCGGTCTGTCGGCATATTTCCTGATGCTCTTTCTATTTCTTAAACTTTCCATCTTCATATTATTTTGCTGCGAAGGTACATTAAAAAAGTGATATTCAAAAGGAAAATCAGATATTTTTGCTTTTCTGTTTTGGAAAACTTTTTATTCATGGAATTTATTAAAGTTGTCCAAAAAGGAAAACATTTACAAATATATGTTTGGCAATATGAACAAATTATGTTACCTTTGCATCTACATTTATTGAGAGAAATCAACAATCATTTAGAATACAATATATTATATCAAATCGATGGATAAGAAGACATACCCTTATGAGGAAGCGTATCAGGCTTCGTTGGAATACTTTGGTGGTGATGAGTTGGCCGCCCGTGTGTGGGTGAACAAGTACGCCATGAAAGACAGTTTCGGCAATATCTATGAGAAGAGTCCTGCCGACATGCATTGGCGTATTGCCAACGAGATTGCCCGTATCGAGAAGAAATACAAGAATCCGGTGAGCGCCGAGGAAATCTTCCATCTCTTGGATCATTTCAAGTATATCATCCCTGCAGGCAGTCCGATGACCGGTATCGGTAATAATTTCCAGGTGGCATCGTTGAGCAACTGTTTCGTGATCGGCTTGGATGGTGATGCCGACTCTTACGGAGCTATCCTTCGTATTGACGAGGAGCAGGTGCAGTTGATGAAGCGCCGTGGTGGCGTTGGCCATGACCTGACCCATATCCGTCCGAAGGGATCACCGGTGAACAACTCCGCCCTGACCTCTACGGGATTGGTTCCTTTCATGGAGCGCTACAGTAACAGTACCCGTGAGGTGGCGCAAGACGGCCGCCGTGGTGCCCTGATGCTCACTGTGGGTATCAAGCATCCTGATAGCGAGGCCTTCATCGACGCGAAGATGACAGAGGGTAAGGTAACGGGTGCCAACGTGAGTGTGAAGATCGACGATGAGTTCATGCAGGCAGCCATCGATGATAAACCCTATGTACAGCAGTTCCCTGTTGACAGCGCTAATCCCGATGTGAAGAAGACCATCCATGCCAAGACCCTTTGGGAGAAGATCGTGCATAACGCATGGAAGAGTGCAGAGCCCGGCGTGCTGTTCTGGGATACCATTATCAGGGAGAGCATCCCCGACTGTTATGCCGACTTAGGTTTCCGCACCGTCAGCACCAACCCCTGTGGAGAGATTCCTCTGTGTCCGTACGACTCTTGTCGTTTGCTGAGCATCAATCTGTTCAGTTATGTGGTCAATCCGTTTACCAAGGATGCCTACTTCGATTTCGACCTCTTCCGCAAGCATGTGGCACTGGCCCAGCGACTGATGGATGATATCGTAGACCTGGAGTTGGAGAAGATCGACCTGATCATGAATAAGGTGATCAGCGACCCGCAGAGCAAAGAGGTGAAGAGTTCTGAGTATCATCTGTGGGAGAAGATCAAGGCCAAGAGTTCTAAGGGTCGTCGTACGGGTGTGGGCATTACCGCAGAGGGTGATATGATCGCTGCCATGGGCCTGCGCTACGGTACTCAGGAGGCTACCGATTTCTCTGTCAATGTACACAAGACCTTAGCCCTGAGTGCTTACGGATCATCAGTGACGATGGCAGAAGAGCGTGGCGCCTTCGAGATCTTCGATGCCAAGCGCGAGGAGAACAATCCGTTTATCCTGCGTATCAAGGAGGCTGATCCGGCTCTCTATGAGCGCATGGTGAAGTACGGACGTAGAAATATCGCCTGTCTGACAATTGCTCCTACCGGCACCACCTCTCTGATGACACAGACCACCAGTGGTATAGAACCCGTCTTCATGCCAGTATACAAGCGTCGCCGTAAGGTGAACCCCAACGATACCAACGTGCATGTTGACTTCGTGGATGAGGTAGGCGACAGCTTCGAGGAGTATATCGTATATCATAAGAAGTTCCTCGATTGGATGAGGATCAACGGCATTGATACAGAAAAGCGCTATACGCAGGAAGAACTGGATGAGATCGTTGCCCGTTCACCTTATTATAAAGCCACGGCCAATGATGTAGACTGGTTGATGAAGGTGCGTATGCAGGGCGCTATCCAGAAGTGGGTAGACCACTCTATATCGGTTACCGTCAACCTCCCCAATGACGTGGACGAGGCTCTGGTCAACCGTCTGTATATCGAGGCATGGCGCTCCGGTTGTAAGGGATGTACCATCTACCGTGACGGTTCGCGTGCCGGTGTGATGATACAGGTGGATGACAAGAAGAAAGAACCTGAAAAGAAAGAGGCTGCTCCTTGCAAGCATCCCGAGGTGACAGAGGTACGTCCTCAGGTGCTCGAGTGCGATGTGGTGCGCTTCCAGAACAATAAAGAGAAGTGGGTGGCCTTCGTCGGTCTGCTCGACGGTTATCCTTACGAGATCTTCACCGGTCTTCAAGATGATGACGAGGGTATCGTATTGCCGAAGACTGTCACGAAGGGTAAGATCATCAAACAGCAGAATGAGGATGGCACCAAGCGCTATGACTTCCAGTTTGAGAACAAGCGTGGATATAAGACCACCGTGGAGGGACTGAGCGAGAAGTTCAACCCCGAATACTGGAACTACGCTAAGCTGATCTCCGGTGTGCTGCGCTATCGTATGCCTATCGACCATGTGATCCGTCTGGTGGCCTCTTTGCAGTTGAGGGATGAGAGCATCAACACCTGGAAGAACGGTGTGGAGCGCGCCCTGAAGAAATATATCTCTGACGGTACCCAGGCCAAGGGACAGCGTTGTCCTAACTGCGGTCAGGAGAGCCTGGTATACCAGGAGGGTTGTCTGATCTGTACGAATTGCGGAGCCAGCAGATGCGGCTAATCTGATAGCGTATGGTCTTGCGAAGCAGTCATATCACCCTTTCCGGTCTGCGTTTCCATGCGCATCACGGCGTGATGGCGCAGGAACGGCAGACGGGCGGTGACTTTCTTGTTGACCTGCAGGTGATGTGTGACCTGGAGAAGGCTGTTCACTCGGATGATCTGTCGGATACCCTGAATTATGGAACACTCTACGACGTGGTTCATCAGGAGATGATGAAGCCCTCGCAGTTGTTGGAACATGTGGCAGGACGTATCGCCCAGCATGTGTTCGACGGTTTTCCACAGGTGGAGAATGTCGTTATCACGGTCACGAAGGAAAATCCTCCCATGGGAGCCGACCTGAAAGGAGCCAGCGTCACCTTGTTCTTCGGTAGGGAGGAATAGGGCGATTCCTGCGGAGAAGTCCCTCCTCGTGGCCTGTTATCATTAAATAATGATAAATCTGCAGGATGTACATCGATTAAATAACAGAATAATTGTAACTTTGCACATTATATGAGTAAACGTTGTCTATTGATTGTCACCATGATCTTCTCGGTGTTTGTTGCCATGATGGCGGCAAATAACGATAAGTTTACCCTTGTGATTGACCCCGGACATGGTGGAAAGGATGCCGGAGCTCTTGGTGCAAAGTCAAAGGAAAAGAATATCAACCTGAATGTGGCCCTCGCCTTCGGACGGTATGTGGAGCGTAACTGTCCCGACGTCAGGGTGATATATACCCGCAAGACAGATGTCTTCATTCCCCTGAACGAGCGCGCCAATATCGCCAACAGGAACAAGGCCGACCTCTTTATCTCCGTACATACCAACTCGCTTCCCGGTGGACGGGTGGCGCGCGGCTTCGAGGTCTATACCCTCGGTATGCACCGTGCGGCCGACAACCTGGAGGTGGCCAAACGAGAGAATGCTGCCATCCTGGTGGAGAAAGACTATAAGCAGCACTATGAGGACTTCGATCCTAACTCCTCGGAGAGTTATATCATCTTCGAGTTCATGCAGGATAAGAACATGGCGAAGAGTGTCGAACTGGCTAAGATGATTCAGAAAGATGCCTGTGAGACAGCCCAGCGTGTGAATAAGGGCGTGCACCAGGCTGGATTCCTCGTGTTGCGCGCCACCTCCATGCCCAGTTGCTTGATAGAATTGGGTTTCATCACCACGCAGGATGAAGAGAGCTATCTGAATAGTTCTGTCGGTATCGATGCTTTGGGAAAGGGTATCTACAAGGCTTTCCTCCGTTATAAGCGGAAATATCACAAGGGTATCACCGTGCCCTATGCCGCTGATCCTACAGAAGAGGTGAACATCCCTTCCGTGGTGCCGCCAAGAGAAGAAAACACGGCGAAGAAGGAAAAGAGGAATCCTGCGAAAGAGCAATCTGTCGCCGCAGTACAACAGAAACAACCTGAGCAAGAGGCACAGCCACGTATCAGTGGTTTGATGGATACCTCAGAGAATGCAGGTGAGGTGACCAGTACTACCGAGCCCGTCTTCAAGGTGCAGATACTGGCGAGTGACCGACAGCTCCGTCTCTCTGACCGTCAGTTTAAGGGTGAGAAGAACATTTTCTATTTCCAGGAAGGTAATATGTATAAGTACACGATAGGAGCATCTACCAACTACAATGAGATTTACCAACTGCGGAAGACACTGTTGGAGAAGTTCCCACAGGCATTTATTATAGCTTTTAAAAACGACAGAAAGATGGACGTGCAGCATGCCATTAGAGAATACCGCGCCAAACGTTCCCGATAAGATAGAATTATTATGAAGAAAGAAATAAAGATAGCATTGATTGCCTGTGCGGCACTGGTCGTATTGTTCTTCGGGTTGAACTTCCTGAAGGGTCTCAACCTCTTTACGACAGATACCAATTACTATATCACCTTCAAGAATATCTCAGGACTGAGCAACTCCTCGCCGATCTATGCCGATGGTTATCGGGTAGGTACGGTGAAGGATATCATCTTCGACTACGATCAGAAAGAGGATATCAAGGTGCTGGTAGGTCTTGACCGTAGCCTGCGTATTCCCAAGGGCAGTAGGGCAGAGATAAAGAGTGATATGCTCGGTAACCTGCAGGTGAACTTGTTGTTGGCCAACAATCCGCGGGAACGTATTGAGGCCGGTGGTGTGATAGAGGGTTCTGTGAGCAGTGGAATGTTGGGAAAACTGGGCGGAATGGTGCCTACCCTTGAGAAGATGTTGCCGAAGCTCGACAGTATCATGGCAAGTCTGAATACGATCTTGGCTGATCCTGCCATCGCACAGACGCTTCATCATGCAGAGGCTGTATCGGGTAATCTGATCACCACCACCAACCAGTTGAATACCCTGGTGGGACAGTTGAACAAGAATGTGCCTTCGATCATGACGCAGGCAAACAGCGTTCTCGGCAATACCACGCAAATAACAGACAACCTGAACAAGCAGTTGGCGAATGTGGATATCAACACCACCATGACAAAGGTGAATGCCACCTTGGATAACGTAGAACAGCTGACCAAACAGTTGAATAACCCGCAGGGATCGATCGGTTTGCTGATGCGTGACCCGCAGTTATATAATAACCTGAACACAACGATGGCCGATGTAGATTCTTTGTTAAATAATTTGCGTGCTCACCCCAAACGCTATGTGCATTTTTCATTGTTCGGAAAGAAGGATAAATAGTAGCTATTTAAAAATCGTCTAAATAAAAAGCCGATTAAAGTACCTTTGATAATGGCTGATTGGAAACGCTTATTATAAAGAGAGTTATCTATAGGTGTGCACACATTTTCCTTGTGTGCACAATTTTGTAAAAAACTTTTGTAAGTGTTTGTTTTTCAACATCTTTATTTTTTGCAACAGTTGTACACTCTTTCGGTGGGGGCGGGTAACGAAAAAGACCGAGAAATAAGGCATTTGCGACATGTTACAGAAATATTTCAAAAATAAGGATTTGGAAGTTTTGATATTTTTTCCGAAATTTGCATGTGGAAAATAAGTGGCTGCTAAAAATAGCCACTTTTTATTGCTGACCATTTTTAAGTATAATATGAGTATAAACCCACGTGCGCTCTGGGAGAATTGCCTCCAGCTGATTAGGGAAAATGTTTCAGAGCAGCAGTACAACACCTGGTTCAAGCCGATCGTCTTCGAGGCCTATTCGCCCTCGTCGAAGACTCTATTGGTGCAGATTCCGAGTCCGTTCGTCTACGAGTACTTGGAAGAGAACTATGTTGACCTCTTGCGTAAGGTGCTTACTCGTTGCTTCGGAAATGGTATCAAGCTGAATTACAATATCCTGACTGATAAGGACAACGACCTGTCGATGACGGTAGAGCCCGGTGAGGTAGGTGAGATTGAGAAGCCATTGCCTAAGACAAGAGGCAATCAGTCGCCATCGGTGATAGATGTGGCGGCACAGGACATCGACAGTCAGTTGGATCCTCATCATACCTTTGCTAATTTCATCGAGGGTGACAGCAACCGCCTGTCACGATCTATCGGTCTTTCGATTGCCGAGCATCCTTCCACCACACAGTTTAACCCGATGTTTATCTATGGTCCGTCGGGCTGTGGCAAGACACACCTTATTAATGCGATAGGCGTGCGCGCGAAGGAGTTGTATCCCCAGAAGAGAATCCTTTATGTCAGTGCCCGTCTGTTCCAGGTGCAGTATACCAATGCTACCTTACAGAATAAGATCAACGACTTCATCGCTTTCTATCAGACGATTGATATCCTGATCGTGGATGATATACAGGAGTGGATGACAGCCACCAAGACACAGGATACCTTCTTCCATATCTTCAACCACTTGTTCCGTAACGGCAAGCGTATCATCCTGGCATCCGACCGCCCGCCGGTAGATCTTAAGGGTATGAACGACCGATTGCTCACCCGTTTCTCTTGTGGTTTGATTGCCGAGTTGGAGAAGCCCAACGAGCAGTTGTGCATCGATATCCTGAACAGTAAGATCAAGCGTGACGGTCTGCATATACCGAAGGATGTGATACAGTTTATCGCCCAGACAGCCAGTGGTAGTGTGCGTGACTTGGAGGGTGTGATCAACTCTCTGTTAGCCTATAGTGTGGTGTACAACTGCAATATCGACATGCGATTGGCCGAGCGTGTCATCAAGCGTGCCGTAAAGGTGGATGACCGTCCACTTACGGTTGATGATATCATCAATACGGTATGTCACCACTTTAACGTAAGTACCGCCGCCGTGTCGGGAAAGAGCCGTAAACAGGAGTTCGTCGTCGCCCGTCAGGTATCGATGTACTTAGCATTGAAATACACCAAGATGCCTACGGCACGCATCGGAAAACTGATTGGCGGTCGTGATCACTCTACCGTGATCCACAGTTGTTCTCAGGTTGAAAAACGATTGAAGCTCGATAAGTCGTTCTCCGAGGAGATCAGTAGTATAGAGAACGCATTCAAACTGAAATAAAAAAGTTATACACGACCTTCAAAAGGAGCAGTATCTCGCACAAAAGAAATAATCATTCCCGAAGCAAAACAAGTTGTTTTGGTATGGAAAAGTGTATCATTACGGGTAGCGGTATATACTAAATCTGTACCAAAACAACTTGTTTTGGTCTTATGAAGGCTTATGAAGGCAAAAATTTTGCCTTCATGTGTGCAAGCTATTGATTACTAATACTTTATGCAAATTATGAAGGCAAACTCATTTTTTACCCAAAAAAATCACAGGGAAGATAAGCATGCGGATGAACATATGATTTAAACGATAGATTATTTTTATTTCACAGCATTCTCCTTCATCATCTGTTTCCACTTATGGTAGCCCATCACGGCAATCACCACATATAGTGCGTATAGTGATGCTTTGAAGGGGATGTCCTTGTAGAAATAGAGGGCACTGGTGACGATGTCCACGACAATCCAGATGAGCCATTGCTCTACGTATTTCCTGGCTAATGCCCATATTCCCACGACGCTGAGTGCTGTAGTGAAAGAGTCGGCAACGGGTACTCGGGAGTCGGTGCAGGTGGTAAGAAACCAGTAGATGGCAGCCCAGATAAGGAGTGTTGCCACTGTCCATCTGATAGCCAGTCTACGAGGAAAATGGGTGATGGGCGTTGTCGTGCTTGCATCCTTTTGACTATCTGCGATACTGGTAACCTTCGGCTTCCTGATCCAGTTGAAGAATCCATAGACGGTCATGGCCAGGTAATAGAACTCCATGCCGCAATCGGCATAGAGTCCTTTCTGGTAATAGAGTACGATGCCCAATGACTGCATGGCAAAACCTACGGCCCACAGCCAGATGCTGGCCTTATATTCCAAGAGTATATATGCCAGTCCGAGTACTGTGGTGAGCATGTCGAGCCAATGGGCGGCAAGGAATTCGTTCATCAGAATTTCAAGGTTAGGTTAGCCATGGTGGTGAATCCTGCCATAGGCATGAATCCAATCTGGTAGTAACGGTTATCGTTGGTATGACCGTAACTCTCTGCGATAGCGGAATATACCCAGCCGCCAGAAGCATAATGCTTATTGAATACATTATTGAAGTTGATGCCCAGGAGGATTTCCTTGACACCGCATATTCTCTTGCTCGTCGGCTTCAGCATCTGCCAGTTGATGCTCAGGTCAGAGGTAGAGTAGCCATCGAGGGAACGATCCTTATTGGCTGTATTGTCGAGATATTGACGACTGACATATCCTGTATGCCATACGGCCTGTATGGTTTTCCATTTGAAGTTGATAAATCCGTTCAACAGTACTGAGGGAGAGAAGGCCAGGGTGGAGTTGTCGTAATGGATCTGGCGCAGTTCATCACCGTTACCGTCAATATGATATTTCTCCATAGCGGCCTGTCTTCCTGCATTGTCATCTCCGTAATTCCAGTCATCCCAGTCCTCTACGTATTCGTCGAAGTCCTTGATCTTATTCTTACTCAGGGCAGCATTTCCCTCGATAGACAGCCATGGCGTGATATTCCAACCTGCTGACAGTTCGATACCCATACGATAGGATTTCTTTACGTTAGAGGTAAGCGGTTCACCGATATCACTCGTTGCACCGTTCTGCACAAACTGATTGTCATAATCCATATAATAGAGGTTGGCTCCTACATGCCATTTGCTGCCGGCATATTGGTATCCTAATTCATAGTCGAGCAAAGACTCTGCCACTGGTGCGGGATAGTTACCGTTGTCGGTGAAGTTGTTACGCTCCGGTTCACGATGACTGAGTGCGATAGAACCATAGAAGCGATGACCGTCTTGTAAGAAACTAAATCCGGCCTTCGGATTGAGGAAGTCGTATTTCTTATCGATATCCAGGAAATGCTTGTCATAGAGGCCTGTTGCCTTGTTCTCGATGAACTTATCGTTGTATCCGTCGGTCTGATAACCCACATGACGGTATTGCATGTCGGCAAAGACACTCCATGAGGGTGTGATCTTGTAAGATGCTTTTATATAGGCATTACCATCGAACTTCTCGGCATCGGAGTCGTAATACTGGTAATTACCATTGTTGAGCAGCAGACTCCTCAACTGATCATTGGAGAGATAGGTGACATAACCGAAGTGATTGCTGTTGAAATTCTGAATGCCAAATCCTCCGATGATATCCCAATCGTCATCCTTATAGTTCATGCTCCATAGCAGTCCGTAGAGATCCTGATCCAGTCCTTTCTTACGCACCCAGTCAGTACGCTTCACACCACTTACCGCATCATAGCCGTAGGTTGCATTGGGAAGACCCAACTTCTTGATCTTATTATTATAACGGAACTCCTTATAGTAGCCATAGCCATGTGTGTAATGGAGTGAGGCTGATGTAGAGAGATGCTCGTTGATATTCCATGCTGCTGAGAGGATATTGTGATTCTGCCAGAAGTTATCGGTGGTCTTTGGCCAGTAAGAACCATCAGACATCTTGTAGCGCTCAGCGATATAGTTGCCGTTGGCATCTTTTGCGAAGTTGCCGTCATCACCGTAGATAAGATGCTCATAGAGAGAGTTATATCGGCCCAGTCCTACCTTATACATATCCTCATACGTCTTGATACCGGTGTTGATGCCGTAGATGCCATCCATCAGACTCATATCGTCATCACCGGCAGTAATGCCATTCCATGCCTGTCCGGTCTTCTCAAAGTTACCAATATTCTTATAACGGATGACGAAGTTGTCTCCCAACCACGTCAGACCGCCATAGTAACTACCTGACCTGCCCTCTGTTCCGTGGATGAATCCATCGGTATTCGTCTCGTGGTAGGCACCGTCAAAGATCAGATGATTCCACAGAAGACCTGTTGAGAATGATCCTCCAATATTGAACGTGTTATACGATCCGTAAGAAAAGGATACCTCACCTTCAGCTTTCTCAGAGGGAGTCTTCGTCGAGAGGGCTACCGTTCCACCGAAGGCACCGTCACCATTGGTAGAGGTACCTACGCCACGCTGTATCTGAACACTTCCTAACAGAGAAGCATAGCTGTTCATATTGGCCCAGAACACACACTGGTCTTCAGGAGAGTTCAAGGGCACACCGTCGATGGTGATATTTATTCTCGAATCACTCGCACCACGGATACGTAGGTGAGAGGTACCGACACCTAAACCATTCTCGCTCCATCCCATCACACCGGGGGTACGTGAGAAAAGGAAGGGGAGTTCTTTTCCTGTCTTAGAGAACTGCTGCAACTCGTCTTTCTTGATGTTGGCAACAGCAAAGGGAGCATTCTTCTGTACTCTCACGGCTTTTACCACTACCTCCTGCAACTCCTCCATACGGAGCGAATCGGCATTCTCTGTACTTTGCGCCTTACTAACAGTCGTGAAACACAAAAGTGCCAACGCTGTCATGAAATACTTTTTCATCTTGTTTATTATTAAATTAATAAAGAAGGGGCGACGATCGATGATGCTCTTCGTGCATGCTCACATAATGATCATCCATGGTCTGTCGGTGCTCTTTTATTCCTACGCCGGCATTATCCGGATCAGGTTATGAGGGTCTAATCTCAGCCCACCCACGGTGGACACCCCTTGACCTACCGTTTGTAAGTCGGCTGCAAAGGTAAGGTATTTTTTTTTTATCACCAAGCGTTTGGCGGATAAACAGACAAATAAACAACATGAAAAGGATTTTCCCCCAACTCTCTTCCTGTTAACAATGCGCAAGTGAGGAGAGTAGGGGGGGTGAAACTTACGAGACTTATTCTTTTATTACTCAAATTTCGCAAGTATAACTACTTGCTGATGTAAAAGCCCCGAAGGGGCGTCAGTGTATAGGCGGGGGTGTTAACCCCCGTGTATGTACAGTTATAAGATTAGCCCCGAGGGGGCGACACAACATAGTCGGGGCACGTAAGTCCCCGAGCGACACAATAAACCTGCCACCCCGTTGGGGTTTTGCAATTTTACCGAATAAAACGGGGGCTTACGCCCCCGCCTATGCTCTGGCGCCCTTACAGGGCTCTCGCTTACAATCTTTCAGGACTTCGTCCTTGCCTGCGAAACTTATTCTTTTTTATTTCTTGGTGATTCGTTTGGTAATGCCAATAGCTCCCGTAGGACATACCAGACGACAAAGATGACAACCTACACACTTTGTGCCGACGATGCGCGGCTGACGAATCTCTTTCTTCTGTCCTTCGCCCTCATTTTCTCTGGCAGGAACAGATTCGAAAGCTATTGCCTGATGACCACCATCCTGACAAGAGATATAACAACGTCCACAACCAATACACTTATCGCGGTCAATCTTCGGATAGACAATCGTCTCACGGTCGAGATCTGTAGGTGTGACGAAGTTTGGCAACTCCTCACCGACAAGCGGTTCGATGGAGGATAGTCCTCGCTCTGTGAGGTAGTTTTGCATGCCGAGAATCAAGTCATCGATGATACGATAGCCGTATTGCATCACGGCGGTACATACCTGCACATTACGACAGCCCAACTGGATAAATTCCAAGGCATCACGCCATGTCTCAATGCCGCCTATACCACTAACCTCCAGTCCCTTTCCGTAAATGTTGTCGTTAGTATCATTGACCTTTGAGGCAGTACGTGTCATCGGAGTCTGAGCTATTTCCAGAATATGCCTGAGGGCGATGGGGCGCACAGCTCTTCCTGATAGTCCGGAAATGGTTTTGTGTCCCGATACCCTGGCACGGTCGCCCATGGTTACACTCTTGATGGTGTTGATGGCTGATATGGCATCGGCACCGGCGAAGAACGCAGACATCGTAGGTTCTGTAATATGGGTGATGTTGGGTGTCATCTTTGGGATGATGGGAATGGAGACACTGCGCTTGACAAAGGCAGTAAAGAAGAGTACCATCTCAGGGTTCTGCCCCACATCGCTACCCATGCCAGCCATTCGCATCTGCGGACATGAGAAATTCAGTTCGATAGCATCCACACCTGCCGCCTCTGCCATCTTCGCCAGTTTGATCCATTCATCCTCGGTCTGCCCCATAATGCTGGCAACAACGATCTTCGACGGATAGTTTTGTTTCAGTCGGCGAAGGATATCGAAATCTACATCTACAGGATTCTCACTCAACTGTTCCATGTTACGGAAGGCATAGAAATCCGCCGTACCCTCCTGCTGACAGGCATCGAAACGGGGTGATACCTCATGTATCTCCTGTAAGCAGATGGTCTTGTAGAAGACACCTGCCCAGCCCATCTCGAAGGCACGCGCCACCATCTCATAGTTGGTGCAGACAGCCGATGAAGCCAAAAAGAATGGGTTTTCGCAATGGATACCACAGAAGTCAATTTCCAGCGAGGGTAATGATGTGTCGGCAACAACATCCTTACAGGCAGCAGCGCGTAGCAACTCCTTGATACGTATCGGTCGGTCGTAATGGATGCAGGCTCTTTCTGCTGCCTCCAGATCATCATCTGTACACTCGGCAATCCATCTGCTGCTCAACTTCTCATTATCGAAGCGGATAGCGCGGATGGCCCGAGCGGGGTCACCTTTCTTACAAACCTGGCTGCATGGCGCATCGACACAGAGCAGACAACGAGCAGCCTCTTCTTCTAAATGTAATACCTTATCCATAATCTTACCGCTAATCAAACTCAGATGTGAACCTTGTTATAATCTTTTCTAATTCTAGTATTATAAATACTCAATTGTTGCAAATATACGAAAAATTGTTTAAGATTCCAAGTGTTCTGTAAAAAATGTCATAAAAAAGCCCCCGAAGAAAAACTCTCCGGAGGCTACTTATCATCGTTTGCAAAACACTGTATTAATCTTCTAATGGAGCAGCGATACTAATTTCTTCAATGTCTCCTTGGCATCGCCTAACTCGAGGTATACACCTTGTTCACGACTGTACAACGGATTCTCTACGCCGGCATAACCGGGTTTGAGGTCGTAGTTGCAGATCACTACCTGTGGCGCCTCATCCACGCTGAGCACCGGCATTCCGTAGATAGGAGTACCTTCGGCATTTCTTGCTGCAGGATTCAGCACATCACTGGCTCCGATGACGATCGCTACATCAGTATTCTTGAAGTCGTCGTTAATCTGATCCATCTCGTAGAGTTGTTCATAAGGCACGTCAGCCTCTGCCAACAGCACGTTCATGTGTCCCGGCATACGACCGGCCACCGGATGGATAGCATAACGGACACGTGCTCCACGACCCTCCAAGAGATCAGCCAACTGTTTCACCTGATGCTGTGCCTGTGCCAAGGCCATGCCATAACCGGGAACGATGATGACATCCTTTGCTTCTTTCAGCACGTCGCCTAAAGGCTTCTTGGCAGATTCCTGCTTAGTCTCCTCAACAGCAGCAGATTCCTTACCACTGTTATGGATACCGGAGATCAATTTCTGTATCGTCTCCTTGGCATCGCCTAACTCGAGGTACACACCTTGCTCACGACTGTACAGCGGATTCTCTACTCCGGCATAACCGGGTTTGAGGTCGTAGTTGCAGATCACTACCTGTGGTGCCTCATCCACACTGAGCACCGGCATACCGTAGATAGGAGTACCTTCGGCATTTCTTGCTGCGGGATTCAGCACATCACTGGCTCCGATGACGATCGCTACATCAGTATTCTTGAAGTCATCGTTAATCTGATCCATCTCGTAGAGTTGTTCGTAAGGCACGTCAGCCTCTGCCAGCAGCACGTTCATGTGTCCCGGCATACGACCGGCCACCGGATGGATGGCATAACGGACACGTGCGCCACGACCCTCCAAGAGGTCAGCCAACTGCTTTACCTGATGCTGTGCCTGTGCCAAGGCCATGCCATAACCGGGAACGATGATGACATCCTTAGCTTCGGCGAGCACATCACCGGCAGTCTTCTTGGCAACAGGTTGCTCAGCGGCAGGTGCTGCGGCAGTCTCCTTACCACTGTTATGGATACCGGAGATCAACTTCTGTATCGTCTCCTTGGCATCACCTAACTCGAGGTACACACCTTGCTCACGACTGTACAACGGATTCTCTACGCCGGCATAACCGGGTTTGAGGTCGTAGTTGCAGATCACCACCTGTGGCGCCTCATCCACACTGAGCACCGGCATACCGTAGATAGGAGTACCTTCGGCATTTCTTGCTGCAGGATTCAGCACGTCACTGGCTCCGATGACGATCGCTACATCAGCATTCTTGAAGTCATCGTTGATCTGATCCATCTCGTAGAGTTGTTCGTAAGGCACGTCAGCCTCTGCCAACAGCACGTTCATGTGTCCCGGCATACGACCGGCCACCGGATGGATAGCATAACGGACACGTGCACCACGACCCTCCAAGAGGTCAGCCAACTGCTTCACCTGATGCTGTGCCTGTGCCAAGGCCATGCCATAACCGGGAACGATGATGACATCCTTTGCTTCGGCAAGCACGTCAGCGGCTGTCTTTTTGGCAACAGGTTGCTCAGCGGCAACAGCCACTTCCTCTTTCTCCTCTACCTTTGCTTCTTCCTTCACGGGATTAGCACTCTTCTTGACAGGGGCCTTGCCACCCAGAAGGATGCTCATCAGACTGCGGTTCATCGCCCTGCACATAATCTGTGTGAGCAACAAGCCGGAAGCGCCTACGATACCACCTACGGCAACGAGGAAGATATCACTGATAGCCATACCGGCGATAGCACCAGCCACACCTGACAGGGAATTAAGCAGGGATATCGTGATAGGCATATCGGCGCCACCCACACGGATGGAGAAGAACACTCCGAAGAGACAAGAGGTAACGATACATGCCACAACGAGCACGGTCATGTTCGTGTCCCATATACTGGCAAGTACCAATCCTACGGTCAGCAGCAGAAAGATAATCGTATAGAGTGAATGGTTTGGCAAGACAACAGGCTTCTGCGGCAGTACCCTATGCAGTTTTCCTGCAGCAATCAGACTACCTACCAAGGTGATCGTACCGATGGCAATGGCCAACATCGCCGTGAACTTCACGAACGGCATATAGCCGGTTGCCGTCATCTCTGCCTGTTGCTCAGCACTGAAGCCCAGCATCGTGGCAGAGAGTATTCCCACCAAAGCAGAGGCACCACCACCCAGTCCGTTGAACAAAGCAACCATCTGCGGCATCTGTATCATCTTGACACGCTGCGCCATCATGGCACCAATCAGCGCACCGATGATAATGGCCGGGTAGATGGTCCAGGCGCTCAGCACCCCACTATATAATAAGGTGGCGATCACGCCTACGAGCATAGCCAATGCCGACAACAGGTTACCATTGACAGCTGTGCGCACCTTACTCATCATAGAGATGCCCACAAGCACGGCTATTGACAGTACGATGCTGATAATGATTTGTATGATCGTCATGGCCTACTCTTTGTTTTTCTTGTTAAACATTCGAAGCATGCGATGGGTGATACCGAAACCACCCACCACATTAATGGTTGCCAGGATAATGGCCAGCATACCAATCACCTGGGCAGCTACATAGACACCTGCCTCAGACAGGAATGAGTAGCCAGTCGCGGTGATGGCACCAACAATGGTAACACCCGACAAGGCGTTCATACCCGACATCAGCGGGGTATGCAGCAGACTGGGTACGGTCTTGATAATGAAATATCCACAGACCGTACAAACCAGGAATACTATAATCAGGATGACAGGGTGTATCATGTCGTATAGCCGATTATTAGTTCAAACCCATAGCCTCGCGAGCACCTACGTGTACCAACTCACCGTCGATACATACCAAGCTCTTAGCTACTATCTCGTCGTTGCGGTCAAGCACAACCTTATTGTCCTTTACGAGATACTTCACGAGATTGTACATGTTGTTGGAGAACATCCATGTAGAACTGGTTGGCAGCAAGCCCGGGATATTCTTCACACCCATCAGGGTAACACCGTACTTCGTAATAACGTCGCCGGCAGGAGTCAACTCACAGTTACCACCCTGGTCGATAGAGATATCAACGATGACAGAGCCACGCTTCATACCCTTTACCATCTCCTCGGTGATGATGATAGGAGCCACCTTACCCGGGATCAGAGCAGAACAGAAGACGATATCCATCTGCTGGATGGTCTCCTTCAGTTTGTCGCGCTCAACCATCAGCACGTCATCCGGCAAACGAAGTGCATAACCGCCCTCACCAACAGCGAGTTCTGCGGGAACACCTGTCTCTACCGTCTTGGCACCCAGACTGCCTGCATTCTCAGCAGCCATCGGACGGATATCAGCAGCGTAGGTGATAGCACCCAGACGCTTAGCGGTAGCCAAAGCCTGCAGACCGGCAACACCCACACCGATAACCATCACTTTGGCGGGCTCGATACGACCCACAGCGGTGAACATCTGAGGCATGAAGGTGGTCAGGTGGTTGGCAGCCATCAAGATACCCTTATATCCTGCGCAGGTACTCATGGATGTCAGTGCGTCCATATTCTGTGCACGAGAGATACGTGGAATACCATCGAGGGTGATAGCGGTGACACCCTGCTTGGTGAGCTTCTTTACCATCTCGTGGTTCACGGGAGATGCCGGATGGATAAAGGTAATCAGATACTGACCCTTGTGCATCAGCTCTACCTCGTGCTTACCTAACTTCTCATTGAACAGCGGCTCTTTTACCTTCAGGATAACCTCAGCAGTGTTGTAGATCTCAACAGGATCCTCTACCATGGTAGCACCAGCCTTGATATAGTCCTCATCGTGATACAGAGCACCCTCACCGGCAGTTTTCTCAACGAGCACCTTAAAGCCGTCGTTTACGAATTTACCAACTGTTTCTGGAGTACAAGCCACGCGATTTTCATCGTGCATAATTTCTTTTGGAATACCGATAATCATGATCTTAAATTTTTAGGTTTATAATATTAATAATGTTTTCTAACAACTTGTGGTTTGATCTCATTGAAAGACCGCTTTACAGATCTTTTTTTAATCCATGCAAAGATATAAATAAAATTGATTTAGTCGCCATATTAATGTTCTTTTAATATCAAATTAACAAAAAATTAACTATATTTAGTCGGTGTTGGTAACTAAATGTAAATAAAGAAGCGTGCAGACCGAGTTATCCTTTTCGTAAATAACTCTGGAGATAGTCAACGAAAAGCATTGCAATACGTAGTTGTGATGGATGATAAATGTATGTGCGGTTGTCAAAAGACTGAATTGACTCTCCAATTACAAAACAATAATTCTTATAACATTTACGTTTCATCAACAAGATTCTGTCATTTCACCTGTATAGATTATTGTAGAATTTTGCTCATAAGAAAAAAAGTTATAATTCCCGTGCAGTCTTTTACATGATGATTGGACATAATAGATAGAGACATCATGTTTTCGATGGAAGTTACACGGCTGATAGAACGGTGCAGACAGGGGGATGCGGATGCCCTTGGAGAACTGTACAAGGCATACGCCCAGAAAATGAGGGGCGTATGCCGTCGGTATATCAGCGATGAACAAGCCATCAACGATGTCTTGCATGACTCGTTCGTGATTATCTTTACCTCTTTTGACAAGCTCCGCGATAACGGAAAAGCAGAGGCATGGATGATGTCGATAACGAGAAATGTGGCCTCGAAATATAAAGACCATCTGGCGAAGATGACTTTTGTGCCACTGGAGGAAGCAGAGCATTTGCAGATGCCTGAAGGTGGGTGTGATGTGAGAGGTGTACCATTTGAGGATGTCTTACAACTCGTTGACCGTCTGCCGGAGGGCTATAGTCAGGTATTCCGACTCTCTGTGTTTGAAGGGATGTCACATCAAGAGATTGCCGATATGCTGGGCATTGAGCCACATTCGTCATCATCACAATTGGCACGGGCGAAGAAGATGCTCCGAAAGATGATGCAGCAGTATTGGGCTGCCGTGCTTCTGTTGTTGTTCGTTCCTATTACGTTCTACCTATTTAGAAAAGGGGATACTGTGGTCAAGGATGAAAAACCTGTCGTGGCAAAACAGAAAGATACACCGAAAGAATCGCGGAAAGATTCTCGGACAGGAGACGATGGTGAGCACCAATCGTCATCACAAGAGCCTCTGATTGTTCAAAGGCTACGGGTAAAGCCAATGGGCAACGGCACGTTGGGAATGCAGCCTATGCTTCGTACAACCACTATTGCTACAGATACTCTTCCACCGTTAATCGCTCAAGTTACGGATTCTATCACGGCAGACACCTTGTTTAATACGGTTGCCCAAGGTGACACTATACCGAACGATACAACGAAGACGATACACAAAGTAGAGTTGCCGCAATATGATGTAGCTGACTTATTCCCCGGAAAGTCAACTATCAGCACTAATAACGTTAAGAATTGGTCGTTGCAACTGGCATACTCAGGGCAGTTCGATGAGCAGAAGCGTTATAATCAGCCGTTCAGCTTTAAACCCGCACCGTCGGATGCACAGTCTTTGCCTGGCCCATCCCCAAGTCCGATCATATCGAGCAGCATTGACAACTGGTCTGATTATGCTACCTATCTGGCAAATAATCCTGATGTTGTGAGTGCAAAAACCCGTAGTGTCATCATGCGCATCGCCTTGAACAATGCCAATCGTCCTGGAGAGAATAAGATTCTGCGAACGAGCCATCACCATGTGCCTGTAACATGGTCGTTAGCTTTGAAGTATAGATTGAATCATCGCTTCGGACTGGAGTCTGGTTTCAATTACAGTCGTTTGAACTCTGACTTTGAGATGGGTGCCGACGGCAACACCATTCGTGAGCAGCAGACCATCCATTATCTTGGCATCCCCATGAAAGGTATATATAATATGTATAGTGGAAAACGATGGGGTCTCTATGGCAGTTTCGGTCTGACAACCGAAATCCCCGTCTATTCAACTCTCTACTCCGACTTCTATGTGGATGGTAAGTATGAGACCAGCGATAAGACAACCATCCGTGCACCGTGGCAGTTCTCTACCACCTTCGGTCTCGGACTGCAGTTCCATTTGATGCCCAATGTTGGTTTCTTCGTGGAGCCAAGCCTGCAGTATTATTTCCCGATGAAGACTGACATTGAGACCTACCGCACAGAGCATCCGTTCAACTTCTCTCTGCCGTTGGGCATCAGATTTACTTGGTAACCGTGCAGTCTATTCTTGTTTCATGGGACTATAATAATAGAAAGTCCAATAATTTAAACTTAAGGAATATGAATCATTACAGACCCCTTGCCTGGATGATGGCGATAGCCATTGCCAGCATAGTGATGACAGCTTGCAGTCTTGACGGTTACGAACCCGAGAAGCCTTTTACGACTGACCCTGTAGAAAAAGCTGCACTCTTTGCCATTGGCATCGGTGAGCCGGGAACGCGCTCAAGTACTGGCGTAGAAAAAATTCTTTTCACCGATAATGACATCGAATGGTTTGATCTGAATACACGCGAACTACGCTTCCGCGATGTAAAGAAGCCACTACGCGATGCAATCCCGTTGCTTGCCAAGATTGATTTCTATCTTGGTGGCGAACAACTCTTTTCCGGCGGGGCCACTTGTGTCGGTCTCATCTGTAGTCAGATGTTCGATGACCTTGTGCTCTGCTGCGGAAAAATCGACGGTGTGATTATTGACGATGGTCGCTACTATCTTTACGACTGCTATCCGCTGCAGTTCATCGACACAGACGAGGTGAAGGCCAATCGCCTTCGTCGTGCTCCACAATGGGAGACATTCTTGAAATATCTGGAAAGCAAAGGTAAACTGAGAAAATAGGCTCCTACCTTGTGCAGTCATTCTTTGCAATTTTGGACTCTATTAGTAGAGAACAAAATTGCAAAGAATTGTATGTATAGTATCTATGATTACGCCTATAATGGGCTACTCTATCTGAACAACGTTATGAGACCAAGACACAAGCGGCTTTCACAACTGATGATTTATTCGACTACACTCTGTCAGTCAAAATGCAAGCACTGCAACATCTGGCAGAAACGACCAGTGGAACATCTCTCACTTGATGATATCCGGCGGATTATGCTAAGCCGATGTGTCACCAAACAGACTACTGTAGGACTGGAGGGCGGTGAGTTCATCCTTCATCCACAGGCTGAGCAAATCATGGCGTGGTTTCATGAGCACCATCCTAACTACACGTTACTGTCAAACTGTCTTGCGCCCCATTGGGTTATAGATGCCGTACGCCGTTATCAGCCGCGCCATCTGTATGTCTCCCTTGACGGAGGTCGCGAAACTTATCAAAGAATGCGTGGGCGTGACGGCTTCGACAAGGTGATTGAGGTGGTGGAAGCCCTCAGGGATGAAGTACCCTTGTCGCTGATGTTCTGTCTGTCACCGTGGAATACGTTCGATGATATGGCGTATGTCATTGATATTGCCAAGCACTACGATATAGACATCCGCATTGGCATCTATGGAACGATGGCCTTTTTTGATACAACGAGTGAACTGCTGACAGCATCAGACTTCGTGAAGCAGATACCCCAAAGCATCCTCGATACACAGGAGAACTATGACTTTGTGGCACTCTATGATGAATGGCGAAACGGACATCTCCGTCTACGATGTCAAAGCATCATGAGTTGTCTCGTGGTGCATAGCAACGGTGACGTACCACTCTGCCAGAATCTTGATGTCGTGTTGGGAAATATCCATAAGCAATCACTTGACGAGATCTTCAACGGAGTATCAGCCTGTCAAACGCAATGTCACTATTCCCGTCACTGCAACGACTGCTGGATCAATTTCCACCGTAAGTATGACATTATCCTCGTGCGCAATTTTGAGCGACTGCTACCCAAGTGGCTCGTTGAGAAGTTCTACGGTCAGTATCAATGGACGGCTGACCCTAAGCAGACATATCGTAAACATCTAAAAGCAATACAATGATACAAACACTTATCAACCGATACAAGCGGATGCGCACTGAGCGTTTCCTGCGCCAAACGTACCAATACTCTTATGCCTTCGTGGGCATGGGACAACACTCGCTCACCAACCTTTATCCTGTACTCCACTACCTCGGTGTACCGTTGAAATACATCTGTGTCACGTCAGAGCGAAAGGCACAGTTGATAGAACGGAAGTTTCCTGGTGTAAAAGCAACGACTTCACTCGACACGATTTTCAAGGACGATGCAATCAAGGGCGTTTTCGTTTCAGCCTCTCCATCAGTTCATTTCTCTCTTGCTTCGCAAATTCTTCGTAGTGGTAAGTCGCTTTTCGTCGAAAAACCTCCCTGCCAGACAATGAAAGAACTCGACAAACTAATCGATTTGCAACGACTCCACGGCATTCCCGAGCATTGCTCGCCTACCCGTAGCCTTTCACCTGTCGTCATGGTCGGCTTACAGAAACGCTATGCCCCTGCCGTGCAACTATTGAAGAAGCGTCTCAACAAGGAGCATCTCATCAGTTATGACCTGCATTACCTGACAGGGGCATATCCAGAAGGCAATGCACTGCTCGACCTCTTCATCCATCCTCTCGACCTCATTTGCCATCTTTTCGGACAGCCTGAGATCCTTGCTTGTCAACATCTCTCAGATGGTTCCTATCTGTTGATGCTCCGTCATCCGCAAATTGTCGGTACACTCGAACTGTCCACGTCCTACTCCTGGAGTGCTGCGGAAGAGTCGCTGAAGGTATGCACTCGCTCCGGTCTTTATCGCTTGACGAAAATGGAGGAACTCATCTTTACTCCTTCGCCATCAACGATCGTAAACATCCCGATAGAGAAGTTACGTCCTCACGACAAGTCAGTAGACTATCTCTATCAATGCAATAGTTTTACGCCCATACTGGCGAATAACCCGATCTATTCGCAAGGTTACTTCAATGAATTAGCAGTTTTCGTGGATTCCGTAGAACATGATAATGGATATACTGCATCGTCTCTCGAAACGTTTAAGGATACTTATAGGTTAATGGATAGATTGGAGAAATACTGATGTCCATGTGATTCTCTAAAGCATATTTTAAAAGTATGCAATTAAAAACAGGTTCTCCTTTCTCGTTTAATCAGATTATTCGTAACTTTTGATAACTTACAATGCACACGGCATAAAAAAAGTGAACTTATTATGTACTGCTCTCGTTTTTTCGTAACTTTAGCTTTGCTGAAGTTACTCCGTCTTCCATATAACAAAATTGTTTAGGAGGCATCCGCAAGCCTTTGATCAAGTTTAAAGAGTGCTTTCTTTGCCCTTTCTATCTTTCTGAGTAACAGTTCTTTTTCATCGCATCCTGTCAATCTTGGATTGTATTCTTGTCTGTTTTTAATCATAGTATAGAAGATTCTTGCAATTTTGTGCGCGGTTGCCACTATTGCCTGTGCAGACCCACTCCGTGCTTTTATGCGTCTGAAGTAAATACCCATCTCTGACTTTTCGTCTTTGACGGCGTTAGCGCACATTCTGAAGACCTGCCCCACTGGATTCTTTCTCTTAGGCAGATGGCTTGAAAGGAGTTTTCCTCCCGATATCTTATTGTTGGGAACAATGTTGCACCACTTGCAGAACTTCCTGCATGTGTCGAACTTTTCGATGAAGTCATACCCCAACTCTCCCACGAGCTGCAGCATGGAGCCTACGTTCATGCCGGGGATGGCCCTGACGTTGACGCCCCAGATGTCAAATGCGTACTTCTCCAAGTCAAATGTGAGCGCATTCTTCGCAGCGGTGTTTTTCTTCACCCGGACAAATTCTGCACCTTCGGTATCAATCTTCGCCGCATATTCAATTAAATACTTTTCTATCATGCTGTTGCATGCCTCAACCTGTGCATGGTAGAAATCATAGGACGCAAGACTCTGGCCAAGCATGAACAAAACGTCATCATCCCACGTTCCCTCAAGTGACTTGGCTATGGTATCCTTGGAAGCCCTGCACCTGCCGTCGGCCAGCTGTGAGAGGGATGCCGGGTCATGGTTTCCAGCGATGATGGCACGGATGATGGCCTGTCCGGATTTTCCTGTGATGTCGGAGATGACTGTCGAAAGCTTGATGTTCATCATCTCCATGGCCTTCTGCATGTGCTGTATCTCAACGGCTGCAGATTCAAGCAGGTTTGAGCGGTGGCGTGTGAGGTTGCGTATCTTCCTGGTGATGTTCTCCGGCTGGAAGCTCGGCTTGACCATGCCGTAGCTGTGCATAAGCATCAGCCATTCCGCATCTGCCTCGTCAGTCTTTTTGTCCATGAGATTCTTCACTTGGAGAGGGTTCGCCAACACCACATCAATGCCAGAATCCTTGAGCAGGAGATAAAGGTTCAGCCAGTACACCCCCGTGGCTTCCATCGCCACGGTCCTGATGTCACAGGCATGGAGCCATGAGCAAATCTCACGCAGGTCGCAGGTGAAGCTGCCGAACCGGCGGTTGTTTTCCCCATCGCGGTCTTCGGGGACACAAACCTGAATTTCCTTGTCGGCAATGTCAATGCCCGCAGAATCTGGATTAACAATTTTTAGGCGCAAGCCTTTCTTCGTCTTGATTTTTTTTGCTTTCTTTGCCATGCGAAATGAATTTAGGGGTTAAAAACAAGCCTGTGTCTCTTTGAATGTGGGTATTCTTCCATACGGCATCCAACGGCCAATCTTCATTCTACAGACAACAGAATCATACTCGGAATTGGGATGTGGACCCAGTACGCAGATGATTTACTTGCTTGTGCCAGCAAAGGTAATCCCTTTTTCGCAAGAATGCAAGACCCTCGGCGCAGCCGAGGGCTATTCTGTTATTGGGGGCTTCACTTTGTGCCCCCAAAAATCGTTACTCGGAAATGAAAAGAAAAGCAAGCTTTCCTTTTGCATTTCACTCGACTTTTGGTAACTTTGCATCGCCTTAGAAGGTTTGAGCAATCCCCGCCAAACGGGGATGCGGCGTAAGCCATAGGGGTATAATTATATGAGTTGGATTATCTTGATTCTCGCCGGGTGTTGCGAGGTTGGATTCACCTACTGCCTTGGACGTGCCAAAGCTGTGGTAGGAACGGAGTGGTGGATGTGGATGGGTGGCTTTGTTGTCATCTACATTCTCAGTATGGTATTATTGGCGAAAGCCATTCAGACATTGCCCTTGAGCATTGCCTATCCGGTATGGACGGGTATCGGTGCAGTGGGAACGGTGTTGATGGGCATCTTCGTCTTCCATGAGGCAGCCACATTCTGGCGGTTATTTTTCATTACGACACTTATCGTGTCGATTGTAGGACTAAAAATCGTTGGTTAAAATGGATTTCAGAGAAATGCGACGTAAGCGTCAGCAACTGTCGGAAGAAACCTGCGTGAGAATCCTTGAGACATCCACGTCAGGCACACTTGCCCTGCAGGGTGATGGTGGTTATCCCTATGCTGTCCCTATCAGTTATGTGTATGTTAACGGCTGTCTTTATTTTCATAGCGCATTGTCGGGCCATAAGGTAGATGCTATTAAGAACTGTGACAAGGCCTCTTTCTGTGTCATCGAGAAGGATGAGGTTCACGGTGAGGAATACACCACGTATTTCCGTAGTGTGATCGCCTTCGGACATATTCATATTATTGAGGATGAAAAGGAAAAGTTAGAGGCTGCCAGACAGTTGGGCAACCACTATAACCCTAATAATGATGAGGCGCTTCAGAAAGAACTTGCCAAGGGCTTTAACCACATGCTGATCATCCGCTTAGATATCGAGCATATGACAGGTAAGGAAGCCATCGAACTTGTCAGAATGAAGAATCAGCATCCTTGGTAAGGTGATACCTATTTTATATTATATCATTTGGGGCAGGCATCCGAAAGGAGCCTGCCCCAAATGGTTATTCATCTATCAGCATGTTGCCGGCCACGGCTTCAACTGCTTGAAGAAGTCGTTACCCTTATCATCAACGAGGATGAAAGCGGGGAAGTCTTCTACGGTAATCTTCCAGATAGCCTCCATGCCAAGTTCGGGATACTCCACGCACTCGATGCTCTTGATGCTGCTCTGTGAGAGAATGGCAGCCACACCACCGATAGTACCCAGATAGAATCCGCCATGCTTCTTACAAGCGTCGGTAACCACCTGTCCGCGGTTACCCTTGGCAATCATCACTAAGGATGCACCATGTGACTGGAACTCATCCACATAAGGATCCATACGGTTGGCTGTTGTCGGGCCCATTGATCCGCAAGGATATCCCTCTGGTGTCTTGGCTGGTCCGGCATACAATACAGGATGATCCTTAAAGTAGGCTGGCATCTCCTCACCGGCATCCAGACGAGCCTTCAGCTTAGCGTGTGCGATGTCGCGTGCCACAATGATCGTTCCCTTGAGGTTTACACGGGTAGATACCGGATATTTCGTCAGTTCTGCGCGAACAGCATCGATACCCTTGTCGAGATCAATCTCTATACCCTTGCCACCTTCACCCGGACGGCGATACTCCTCTGGTATCAACTCTGTGGGGTTGTCATCCATCTTCTCCAACCAGATACCATCTTCGTTGATCTTTGCCTTGATGTTACGGTCGGCAGAACAGCTCACACCCATACCGATGGGGCAGGAAGCGCCATGACGTGGCAGACGGATCACGCGGATATCATGAGCCAGATACTTACCACCGAACTGTGCACCCAGTCCGATCTTATGTGCCTCGAGCAACAGTTTCTGCTCAAGATCGATATCACGGAAGGCACGACCGGTCTCATCGCCTGTGGTAGGCAGGTTGTCGTAGTACTTGATGGAAGCGAGTTTCACGGTGAGCAGGTTCTTCTCTGCTGATGTACCACCAATCACGAAGGCGATGTGGTAAGGAGGACATGCAGCTGTTCCGAGGGTCTTCATCTTCTCTACGAGGAAGGGTAGGAGTGTTCCCTCATTCTGGATCGTTGCTTTGGTCATGGGGTAGAAGTATGTCTTGTTGGCAGAACCGCCACCCTTGGCTACCATCACGAAACGATACTCAGCACCTTCTACAGCCTCGATGTCTATCTGTGCAGGTAGGTTACAACGAGTGTTTATCTCATCATACATGTTGAGCGGTGCATTCTGAGAATAGCGCAGGTTATCCTGTGTGTAGGTGTTATAGACACCTAATGACAATGCTTCCTCATCCTCGAAGCCCGTCCATACCTGCTGTCCTTTCTCACCATGGATAATGGCGGTGCCGGTATCCTGACAGAAAGGCAGGATGCCTTTTACGGATGACTCAGCGTTGCGCAAGAACTGCAGAGCTACGTATTTATCGTTTTCTGATGATTCGGGATCGCTCAGGATCTTTGCCACCTGCTCGTTGTGTGCACGGCGCAGCATAAACTCACAGTCGTGGAAAGCCTGTTGTGCCAGCAGGGTAAGGGCTTCCTTACTTACCTTCAGCATCTTCTTTCCCTCAAATTCTCCCACGCTGATACCTTCCTTGCTGAGCAAACGGTATTCGGTGGTGTCTTTACCCAGTTGGAACATGGGTGCGTACTTAAAATCTGGTGTCGCCATAATGTTTTTTTTATAGTTTGATAAATAAATTAATTAATATCCGAAAATTTCTTCTGTTGATACACGCTTGATCGGACCGATCTTCTCAAGGGCTTTCATGTCGAGGTTCTTCTCGTCGCCTAAGATCAGGTAGCGGTATTGCTTGTTAGCCATCAGGTTCTTCTCGAAGTTGACGATATCTTTCAGTTGCAGACTTGGCATGATCTCATAGATCTTCTTGTTGATATCGTAATCGAGTCCCATCAACTTAGCATTCACATAGGCGTTGAGCACAGCGAACTTGGTGGTGCGCTGACTGGCCAGTCGTTTGATGGTGGCATCCTTGGCAATGCGGAAGGCACTCTCACTGGCAGGCATCTCATTGAGAATCTGGTGGAACTCCTTCACGCAGTCGGTCATCTTATCGTTCTGCGTTATGATATAAGTATAATAGAATTCAGGATGTCCTTTGACGGTTGTCTCACGGTAGTTGGCAGAAGCACTGTATGCCAATCCGCGTGCCTCACGCAGTTCCTGGAATACGATACCGTTCATGCCACCGCCAAAATATTCGTTGAAGAGTGTCTTGACAGCTGTCTCTTCAGGATTCCATGTGCGGTTCTCATTGTGATACATCACCATGTAGATATTCTTCGCATCATAAGGCGCGATCATAATCTCATTGGTGGTTGCCTTTTGCTCCTGATACTCTTTGTTGACAGGTACATCAGCAAGTTTCTTGATGGTCTTGTGGTTGGCGGTGATCAACTTCGACAGAGCAGCCTCGCTCTGTGGTCCGTAATACATCACGGTGTGCTTGTAGTTGGAGATATTCTTCAGCAGATCCAGCAATGTCTGTGGATCGGTCTCCTTCAGTTGTTGTTCACTCATGATATTACGCTGACTGTTGTATGGTCCGTAGATACCGTATGCCTGCAGGGCAGAGAAGTTGCTGCGCTGACTGTTCTTGCCGTTGGCGCGTGATTTCAGCAGTAACTCCACATATTGCTGATAAGCATTCTTATCCACCTTAGCATTCTTTAGGAAGTTCTCCAACAGTTTCAGTGCTGCTGGCATGTTCTCATCCAGTCCGTTGAGGGTGATGTTGATGCTGCGGGCACCCACACCGATATTGTAGTTGCATGCCAACTTATAGAACTCCTCCTTAATCTGTGTTGCCGACAGTTTGTCGGTGCCTAAGTAGTCGATATAGTCGGCAGCGATATCATAACGGTTGTCTGCCTGTGTACCAAATTCATAATGGAAGGCCAGGGTAAAGAGCCCATTCTCCGTATTCTGCTTATAGAGCATGGGCAGTTTCTTTTTGGTCTTTGAGATGACCATGTCTTTGTTGAAGTCAACGAAGCGCGGCTGTATCGGGGCAACCTCCGACTGTTGGATATCCTTAACAAACTGACTCATCTGGTCGCGGTTGGTAGGTATCGGAGTGATAGCCGGTTTGTCGATCTTCTTTTGGTTGGGGTCAACGCCCTGTCGCTTGTAGATAGCCACGTAGTTATTGCCGAAGTGCTTGTTGGCAAATGCCACTACTTCGTCTTTCGTAATCTTTGAGATACGATCGATCTTACCTACAGCCTGCTCCCAAGGGATGTTATTGATGAAAGCATCCACAAACTGGTTGGCACGTTTCTCGTTGCTCTCCATCGAACGGTAATACTGCAGTTTCATATTGTTGACGATGGCTGGTAGCAGATCATCTGAGAAGTTGCCGCTCTTCAACTTATCCAGTTCGCCTAACAGCAGTTGACGTACCTCATCAAGTGACTGTCCTTCTTTCGGGGTACCTGCCATGATAAAGCCGCCATGATCGGCTAAGCTTTCACTTCCTGAGAACGATCCGAGCAGTTTCATACTCTGATTCAGATCGATATCCATCAGACCTGCACTTCCGTTATTCAGTATTTCACCAATCAGGTCGAGGGTATCTGTCTGCAGGGATGCTGCCTTGTCGAAGCGCCATCCCATCCATAGTGTCTCTGCCTCCTGTCCGATGACAGTGGTGTCTCTTGGTGAAGTGATGGGTTTCATGGCTGGGAATACCGGTTGCTTGATATCGTTACCCGGCTTCCAGGAAGAGAAGTACTTGTCGATGATAGCGATCGTCTGGTCAGGATCGAAGTCACCGCTCATACATACCGCACAGTTGTTGGGCACATACCATTTATTATAGTACTTCTTGATGTTCGTGATAGAAGGATTCTTCAAGTGCTCCTGTGTGCCGATGGTGGTCTGTGTGCCATAGGGATGGGTAGGGTATAGCATGGCGCAAAGGGCGGTGAACAGTTTGCGCTGATCATTGCTCAGTCCGATATTATACTCCTCATACACAGCCTCCAACTCAGTATGGAATCCGCGGATCACCATATGCTGGAAACGGTCAGACTGGATCTTTGCCCAGTTCTCTATCTCGTTGCTGGGAATATCCTCTGTATAGCAGGTCACGTCGTTGCTGGTGTAGGCATTGGTACCTTCTGCTCCGATGGCCGCCATCAGTTTGTCGTATTCATTCGGAATGAAATAGCGGGCTGCCAGTTGTGAGATGCTGTCGATCTCGTGGTATTTCTGTTTACGAAGGGCAGGGTCGGTGATAAAACGATACTCCTCGTATTTCTTCTCTATCTCGTCGAGCAGCGGTTGTTCTGCTGCAGGGTTGTTTGTGCCAAACTGTTTTGTACCCTTAAACATCAGATGCTCCAGGTAGTGTGCCAGTCCGGTGGTCTCTGCCGGGTCGTTCTTACTACCTGTCTTTACGGCGATGAATGTCTGGATACGTGGCTGTTCCTTGTTGACTGAGAGAAAAACCTTCAGTCCGTTATCGAGGGTGTAGATGCGGGTATTCAACAGATCCCCTTTCACCGTCTCATACTTGTAGTCTTTTGCTCCGGCATGCAGACAGATCATTGCCAGAAGCATCAATAAAAACGTCTTTGTTTTCATATTTCTTGTTTTAAGGTTAATTCTCAAAATCAATTTCTTTGTCTAACTGATCGATGAAGTTCTCGAATACCGTATCCTCCACATCGCCCATCTCGTATTCTTTCTCAGCATCCTTACGGATCTCTCCAATCCAGATACGACGGGCTTTGACGTATTCTTCACGGATATGCTCGGCATCCTCTTCGGTGATCTCTGTCAGTCCGTAATAATCCAGTATCATCTGGTAGGTCCACGCCCATTGATACTCACGGTAATGACTGTTGATCTCCTCAAAGCGATCGATCACAGCCTGTATCGTCTCCAGAGTGCCATTCTTGATGTCATGAATCAGGCGGGTCTCCTCACTCTCGGGAAGGAGTAAACCAGACAGGTCAATCCAGTTACCACGACCGATCTCTGTGGTGGGCACTCCGAAGTAGCCATGTTTTTTCGCTCTTTTGAGTACGGCACCCATATACAGACGGAGGGCGATATCGTAGTATTTGATACCCTTGCGCAGGGAGGATGCGTTAATCACGTAATCGTGATAGTTATATTGTGACTGCAGTTCACCTGATGCCTCACGCAGACGCTCAAGGATCTTCTTTCCACGGAGGATCTCACCCACGGTGAAGGGAGATAGCCAGTCGAAATTCACAATGCTCTTCTGACTGCCTGGTACCCTGCGATCACGTTTGGGCCATTTCTTGATGTCACGGTATAGTCCTACCGTAGTGATATTTCTTCCAGGCACCAGATACATATCATCATTATAAGAGATAAGGTAAGAGAAGGGCACATCGCGCGTATCGGGATGGTGCATCAGTTTACCCATACAGACGGAGAAAGCACCGATCTTGGCGGGCATCAATACATAAGATCCGCTGGCTGTCTTGGTGCCTCTCTCCAAGGTGCCATAGTGGATGGGGCCCATCTTGTAGGCATGGTTGGAGAAGTTGGTGGCGCTACCTGCATTGTAGAAAGAGAACTGTGCTCCGATGAGCAGACTACTCTTATGATGACTGGCAGAGAACGGTCCGCAGAATGCTGCGCATGCCTCACCGTTCGACATATAACTGTTGGCGAAGAAGACACTCTGTGAGGCTGTGAAGCCGTTGGAGATATGACAAGCCTCACCCACGAAGCAGTCTTGCATCTTTACACTGTTAGTGATCGTAGAGCCATTACAGATAATGGAGTTCTCGCAGATAACTCCCGTGCCGATATATACAGAGTCGTTGGGGCCGTTCAGGATGGAGCAGTCGCTCAGCCGTGAGGCACCGTTGATCTCGCAGTTGTCGTTGATCACAGTATTGGTAATCTCCTTGGTGCCGATGATCTTTACGTTATTGCCGATGATGCCTCGCTCGGGCATATTCCTCTGGATATCCTCATTGATGAGTCGCCGTATCTCGTCTTTGATATATTTGTCGGTGAAATGTTTCACCATGAACGCCGCAAACTGACTGTTCAGGTTGCCGAAGATGATAGCATTACCGTCGCCAGCCTCATTCAATACAGATATCAGGTTACCTTCACCATAGGTCGCTCCCTCGGTGGTCTCCATGATGCTGATATTAGAGATCAGGCAGTCATCACCGATGGTATAGTCGTTGATGTAGCCTCCTACATTCTCAATCAGACAGTTGTCGCCGATCGACACGTTACGCAACGTCGCGTTGCGAATTCCGCATGACTTGACGAATCCCTTGCTGATTTCCATACGTTTCTCGAAAGCACCCATGCGGATGTTCCCGTAGAAAGAGACATTACGAAGGGCTGTGGCACGGAATCCGTCCGTCACCTCAATGGCTGTCCAGTCTTCTGCCCAACAACCGTTGTGCTCCAGCACCTCAATCTCCTCGCTTGTTAATAATCTGTAGTTGTCCATATATCTGTTTTTTATTTTGATCTTTCTTACTCCATTTCCTCATCTATCTGATACAGGAAATCATTATAAGGGTATTTCTGAACGTGCAGCTCCTTCACTTTCTTATACAGTGTGTCCCGGAACGCATCGATATTCTCTTTTTGCTTGGCCGAGATAAACAGACATTCGTCGTTCAACTTAGCCATCCATGTCTTCTGCAATTCTTCCAGAGAGATGTTCTCCTTCGTCATCGGCGTCAGGTCGTCGGCCTCTTTCTCCACCCACTGATAGGCATCGATCTTGTTGAAGATCATCATCATGGGTTTGTCGGCAGCGCCCAGGTCTTTTAGGGTGTTGTTCACCACCTGTATCTGCTCCTCAAAGTCGGGATGCGAGATATCCACCACATGAACCAGCAGGTCGGCCTCCCTCACCTCGTCGAGTGTCGATTTGAACGAGTCAACCAGGTCGGTGGGCAACTTACGGATAAACCCTACCGTATCGGCCAATAAGAACGGCAGGTTCTCGATCACGACCTTCCTGACGGTGGTGTCGAGCGTGGCGAACAACTTATTCTCTGCGAACACCTCACTCTTTGCCAGCATGTTCATGATCGTTGACTTACCTACATTGGTATATCCCACGAGCGCTACGCGGATCAGGCGGCCACGACTCTTGCGCTGTGTGGTCTTTTGTTTGTCGATCTCTACCAAACGTTGTTTCAACAGGGTGATGCGCTGCAAGATAATACGACGGTCCATCTCCAACTGTGTCTCTCCAGGTCCGCGCAATCCTACAGATCCTTTTCCTCCACCACTGCCGGAGCCACCTCCCTGTCGCTCCAGGTGTGTCCACAAACGCTGCAGTCGGGGAAGCATATAACGGTATTGCGCCAGTTCCACCTGCGTCTTGGCATTGGCGGTCTGTGCGCGCATGGCAAAGATATCGAGGATCAGGGATGTACGGTCGAGAATCTTCACCTGCAGTTCTTTCTCGATGTTCCGAATCTGCTTGGCCGAAAGTTCATCATCAAAGATCACCATGCCTACCTCGCGCTCGTTATCCTCTTCGGTCTTGATATAGCTTTTGATCTCTTCCAACTTACCTTTCCCCACGTATGTCGTCTGGTTCGGACCGTTTACCTTCTGGGTGAAACGCTTGACAGTGATGACGCCGGCAGTGTCTGCCAGGAATTCCAACTCATCCAGATATTCCTTTGTCTTGGCCTCATCCTGCTGTTGGGTGATCAGACCTACTAATATGGCGGTTTCTGCTTTTACTTCAGATATTACGAATTCTTTCATTCAAATGGTTTTATCTATAATCTCCAATTCTTATGGATAATGATAATGTTATAATCATGCAAAGATAATGTATTTACGGAAAAAAACAAACCAATTTATTTTTTTTAAGGTATTCTTTTACGTATTATCTTGAATGGATTCATGACATTTGTAACATCCGTATGGGATTTTCCACGGATGTTCATGGGATAAGAAAAGTATATCAATGGAATAGGGAATGAAAATCAAAAGTAAACGAAACGTTTTCGTAAACGATTACGTAAAATTTTGAAGAAAAATAAGAAAGTAATTGATATAAATCAATCAAATCGACTAATTTTGCATGCAGTTAGAGGATTTTCAAATAATACTATTGATACTAACTGCTAAAACACTGTAAAGAGTAGCCTTGACGCGAGTCAAGGCTCTTTTTGTATACTAAAACGTGGTTTTTCTCGTTATGTGTAAACAAAAAGAATCACTATGATGAAGCGTTACTCTATCCATAAAATCGCAGGACTGTTGCTGCTGTCGTTAATATCCGTGCAAACCTTAGGACAAACGGAGTATACACGTGGCATCGGTATCTATCCCGGAAGACCGCAAGAGGGTTATATACCACAGTTGATTAGTGATACGACCTATCGTAACATCGCCTTAAACAGGGCTATGTACCAGTCGTCGAGCTATGATTATAACCTGACCGCACAATTACTGACCGATGGTATCATTGACCGCACTCCAGTATTCTTAGAAGTATTCACCCCTCAGGGAAACTTACCTAAGCGCGAGAGAGAATGGAGTATTGATGGGGGAGAGTATTCCAGAAATATTCTGTCGGGGGATCAGACATACCTTTCGTATATCATGCATGGTTACGGCATTACTTTCGATCAGGTAGCCGTCCGCATGCAGGTGGCATACCAGGAAAAAGAAGCTACGAAAGGGCACAAGATCTTCCTCAGAGATATAAAGACAGGCAAGATCCGGAATCTGTCTTCAGGTGATGATTTGCCTGGGAAGCGCGCACAATGGTTGGTTCACTCTGATCCTAATAAACAGACTGGCGAGGCTACACTGCCGTTTCAGAATGTAGAGATGACAGTTGATATGGATGAACCGTGGACCGCCTCTAATCTCTCTCTTGAGATGCAGATGGCGGGAGCAGCCTACTGGACGGTGTTTGAAGTGAAGTTCTTCCTGAACGGTAAGGAAGTGTCACTACTGCCGTCGAATCATTTCAGTAGTTTGTGGATGAGTGACAATACCCCTCAGCAATGGGTATATGTGGATTTAGGCAATCCTTCTGATATCCATGAGATTATACCGTATTGGGTCAGTAAGCCCCGCGCAGGATCTATTCAAGTGTCTGATGATGCCGAACAATGGCGCACGATAACCAAGCTTAGTGGTGACTCGGTGTACAGATGTCGAGAACATGCGCGTTATGTAAGACTGTTGTTCGACGATCCTTCAAATACTCCTTATGCCCTGAGTGAACTTGTCGTGATGGGTCGAGGTGGCACGAAGACGATTCCTTGTGAGGCTCCAAAGGCTTCCTCTGAAAAACTCCTTTTGAATGGTGGTGCGTGGAAACTATGTCGGGCATCACAGGTGACGGGTATTACAGGAGAACAACTGTCATCATCTGGTTATGATGACTCACAGTGGCTCATTGCCACAGTGCCTGCCACGGTTGTCACCTCGTATGTCAACAACGGAGCATTACCCAATCCCAACTATGACAATAACCTGTTCTTACAGTCGGAGTCGTATTTCAGGAGTAATTTCTGGTATAGACGTACTTTTACAGTCCCAGAGGAGTTCAGTAAGAAACATGTGATACTCAACTTCGATGGCATTAACTGGAAAGCTAATATTTATCTGAACGGAAAGAAGATAGACCGTATCGAGGGTGCCTTCCTGCGGGGTAAGACTGATATCACTGATTATCTGTTGCCGGGTGAGAATATCCTCGCCGTGGAGGTTATCTGCAATGATAACTATGCGGCGGTGAAAGAGAAAAATGAGGTGAATACCGACTTCAACGGTGGTACGTTGGGTGCCGACAATCCTACTTTCCATGCCACAGTAGGGTGGGATTGGATCTCAACCCTTCGCGGTAGGGACATGGGTATATGGAATGATGTATACCTCACGGCTAAAGGAAGTGTTGAGGTGAGCGACCCACTGGTATCATCCACCCTCAATCTACCGGATACCTTAGCCACCCTTACCCCTCGGGTATTTGTGACTAATCATCAACAAACCGCCATTGAAGGAACACTACAAATGTGGGTGGGTAATATCCGTTGTGAAAAGACTGTACGTCTGACACCCGGTGAGAAACGAGAAGTAGTATTCTCTCCTAATGATTATCCTCAGTTGAAAGACCGTCGTCTGCGACTGTGGTGGCCCAACGGTTATGGTGCTCCTTATCGTTATGAGGCAGGGTTTAGCTTTATGGTTGATGGAGAACAGACAGATGCTATCCGCTTTTATACAGGTATCCGTGATGTACGTTATCAGGATAAAGATACCGCTTTGAAAATCTTTGTCAACGGAAAACGGTTTATCCCTTTAGGAGGTAACTGGGGCTTTAGTGAGAATCACCTGAATTATCGGGTGCGAGAATACGATATTGCTGTGGGATACCATCGTGATATGAACTTCACAATGATCAGGAACTGGGTGGGACAGACCGGTGATGAGGAATTCTATGATGCCTGCGACCGTTATGGTATCATGGTATGGCAGGACTTCTGGTTGGCTAACCCTGCTGATGGTCCGGATCCCAAAGATGAGGAGATGTTCGTTCGCAATGCGAAGGATTATGTCTATCGTATCCGGCAACATCCCTGCATCGCTCTTTATTGCGGACGTAACGAGGGTTATCCTCCGGCGATGCTCAACGAACAACTGAAAGACCTTGTCGCTCAGCAACATCCTGGTATGCTGTATATCCCCAGTTCTGCCGATGATGGTGTGAGTGGACACGGACCCTATTCCGCATTGACAGCCAAGGAGTATTTCAAAAAGGCGACTCCAAAACTGCATACAGAGCGTGGTATGCCTAATATCATGACATTCGAGGGATTGTCGAGAACCTTACGAAAGGAACATCTGTGGCCGCAAAATAATTTCTGGGGACAGCATGATTTTACTATGCAGGGTGCTCAAAAGGGATCCACTTTTAATCTCCTGACAGAGCAGGCGCTCGGCGCATCATCTGATGCCGCTGGCTTCACGGCCAAAGCCCAGTGGATCAACTATAACGGATACCGGGCGATGTATGAGTCAAACCACCAGACACGTAGTGGTTTGCTGATATGGATGAGTCATCCGGCATTCCCGAGTATGACATGGCAGACGTATGATTACTACTTTGAACCGACAGCCGCATACTTCGCTTGTAAGAAAGCCTGCGAGCCCCTCCATATGCAATGGAATGCGGCAACAGACAGTATTCAGCTGGTCAACCTCTATGTGGATAACTGTAAGACAATGACGGCTACGGCTGAGATATTGGATATGTATGGAAAACCCGTATGGAAACAAACGATGAAAGTTTGTCCGATAGCAGACTCTACCACTAACTTGATGTTACTGCCTAAGGAAAGGTTAACAACAGATGTGGGATTCTTAAGACTGTCACTCACTGACCAACATTCCAAATCTTTATACAATAATATCTATGTATTTGGAAAAGAGGAAAATAACTATCAGTCACTGAATAATCTGCCTAAGACAACCATCAAACAGATGATACAATCCAAAGGTAACTCCTCGATGAGAGTTGCCTTAAAGAATACGGGAAAGGTGCCCGCGCTGATGATTCGACTGAATCTCGTTGGTGAAGACGGTAAACAGATCCTTCCTGTACATTATTCGGATAACTATTTCCATCTCATGCCAGGAGAGGAGAAGTGGGTGGATATCTCATGGAAAAAGGAAGATGCGAGGGGAATGGATGTATGTGTACAAGTGAGTGACTATCATCAAATGTGATGAAATAAATGTTGCATTCTGTTACTTTTTTATTGCATTATTTGTAAATTCCGATAAATATTATATCTTTGCACATGTTTTTGATACAATAAGGATAAAACTTTTTTCGAAGAAATAAACTAATAATATAAACTAATATGAGATTAATTATTGAGAAAGACTATCAGTTGATGTCTGAGTGGGCTGCAGAGCATGTTATCAAACGTATCAACGACGCAAAGCCTACACCCGAGAAGCCATTTGTTTTAGGTCTGCCTACAGGTTCTTCACCCGAAGGAATGTATGCTTGTTTGGTAAAAGCTTGTAAGGAAGGACGTGTATCCTTCAAGAATGTGATTACCTTCAATATGGATGAGTATGTGGGATTGCCGGAGGAACACCCCGAGAGCTATCACTCTTTCATGGCTCGTAACCTATTTGATCATATCGACATCAAGAAAGAGAATGTTCATATCCTCAATGGTAATGCACCTGATCTGGAGAAAGAGTGTGAGCACTATGAGCAAATGATCCTCGATGCTGGTGGTATCGATCTGTTTATCGGTGGTATCGGCCCAGACGGACATATCGCTTTCAATGAGCCTTGTTCAAGTCTGAGCAGTCGTACTCGTCAGAAGACGCTTACTACCGACACGATCATTGCCAACTGTCGTTTCTTTGACAATGATGTCAATAAGGTGCCAAAGTCGGCCCTTACCGTAGGTGTGGGCACTGTGATGGATGCCAAAGAGGTGATGATCCTGGTAAACGGCCATCATAAGGCACGTGCTTTGCAGGCTGCCGTAGAAGGACCGGTAACGCATTACTGGACGATCAGTGCACTGCAGACACACCGTCATGGTATCATCGTATGTGATGAGGCTGCTACTGACGAACTGAAAGTAGGTACATATAAATACTTTAAGGATATTGAAAAGAAATAAGATGCGAAATATTTTGATTATCTTGTTATTGTCCTTTGCCACTATGATGATGGCGAAGGACAATATTGTTTTGTCACCAAACGGACAACTCAAGACTATCGTGAGGTGTGAGGGTGGTAAGTTGAAATACGAAGTGCTGTTAAATGATAAGCAGATTGTCAAATCATCAGCCCTCGGACTGCATACGAATCTGACAGACTTCACCCGACTCCTGGAGGTTGTTGATGTGAAGATGGCTACTGTTGAGAAGAAGGGTAAGATGTTGAGAACCAAGCAATCGGTCATCGATTACCATGCCAATAGTATGACGCTTACTTGTCAGAATGCCGACTCTATGCGCATGCAGGTGGTCTTTCAGGTATCTGACAATGACGTTGCCTACCGATATCTGATTCCTAAACAGAAAGTATCGAGGTGGCGTGAGGCATTCTCAGGAACAGGAACATTCAAGCGGATGGTGATTACCGGTGAGGCCAGTGCCTTCCGTTTTCCTGACAACACCACAACATTCCTCTGTCCTCAGATAGGACCGGATACCGGCTGGGAAAACTCCAAACCCAGTTATGAGGAGGAGTATCTTCCTGATGCCCCCATCAACAGTGTCTCAAAATATGGCAAGGGTTATACTTTCCCCTGTTTGTTTCATGTGGGCGACTGTTGGGCATTGGTCAGCGAGACAGGCGTAGGGAGCAACTATTGTGGCAGTCATCTGTCAGACTATTCCCCAGATAAAGGGTATCGTATTGCCTTTCCTGATGCCGGTGAGAATGGCGGCTTCGGTTCTCCCTATGCAGCTATCTCACTGCCGGGAGCTACTCCTTGGCGTACGATAACTATCGGTGAAAGCCTGAAACCTATTGTGGAGTCAACCATTGCCTACGATTTGGTTGACCCGCTCTATGAACCTTCAACAGATTACAAACCAGGACGCTATACCTGGAGTTGGTTGATCTGGCAGGATAACTCCGTGAACTACGATGATCAGGTGAAGTTCATCGACTTAGCTGCTGCGATGGGTTATGAGTATTGTTTGGTGGATGGCTGCTGGGATGTACAGATAGGTCGTGACCGGATGGTGGATTTGTCTAAGTACGCTCAGAGTAAAGGTGTGAGTCTGCTGTTATGGTATAACTCCAATGGTATTGCCAATGACGCTCCCCAGACGCCGCGTGACTGTATGAATACAGCCGTAGCTCGGGAAAAGGAGATGCGTTGGTTGCAAGAGATCGGGGTAAAAGGTATCAAGGTGGACTTCTTCGGAGGTGATAAACAAGAAACCATGCGACTGTATGAGGATATCCTCAGCGATGCCAACCGTTACGGACTGCAGGTGATCTTCCATGGATGTACCCTGCCTCGTGGGTGGGAACAGATGTATCCAAACTTTGTAGCGAGTGAGGCGGTGTTGGCTTCAGAGAATGTTTATTTCAGTTCGTATCATGCTGACCGTGAAGGGTTCCAACTGACACTGCATCCATTCATCCGTAATTCAGTAGCCAGTATGGATTGGGGTGGAGTGATTATGAACCGTTATATGTCGAAAGATAATAAGAAACGCCATCCTCGTAAGACATCGGATGTCTTTGAGATGGCATCGGGCATTACCAATCAGAGTAGTGTCAACTGTGTGGCCATGCAACCGAACAACCTTGAAGAACTGCCTGCCTTCGAACTGGAGTTCTTACGTCAGTTGCCAACTACCTGGGAGGAGACCCGTTTCTTGGATGGTTATCCTGGCAAGTATATTATCATGGCGCGTAAGCATGGCAACGACTGGTATGTAGCCGGATTGAACGGCACTGACCATCCCATGACCGTAGATTTGAATCTTTCCAATATCTTCACGCCACAGTCTGTTCATCAGTTGTATATTGACAAGCCTAAGGGAAAGAGTGAGATCGTTCCTTCTTCAGAGAAAAAGGAGGTAAAAGTTGATAAGCGCGGGCATCTTAAGGTAACCCTGCAACCCATGGGTGGCATCATCGTGAAGTGAGATAGTTACGAATCAAACCTTCTTACGTCATCAATAAAAATATTTTGACAATGAAAAAGATTCAATGGTTATTAGGTGCTTTGCTCTTCCTGACAGGAATGCACGCATCAGCGCAAGAGATGGTGAAGGTAAAAGTTCCGCAGAAGCATGAGGTGGGTCCATCGGTGATGCCCAAGGAGATTGCTCCTATCAAGGCACCGTTTGCAATGCCACAGTTGAAGAAACCAGTCTTCCCCAACAGGGAGGTGAGCATCGTAAAGACGGGAGCCAAACAAAAAGGAATGTCAACGAAAGCCATTCAGAAGGCGATAGACCAGGTTAATAAGCAAGGTGGTGGAACCGTCATTATCCCGCAAGGTGAGTGGAAGACCGGACGTATCATCCTGAAGAGCAATGTCAACCTTCGACTGGAGAAGAATGCCGTGCTGAGTTTCAGTGGACAGGTGAAGGATTACCTGCCCGTGGTCTTTACTCGAAATGAAGGCGTGGAGTTGTATTCGTTAGGTTCGATGATCTATGCGAAAGATGCTGAGAATATCGCGATAACAGGTGAGGGTACCCTGAAAGGTCCCGGACGTGGTTGTGAGATAGATACCTTGGAGAAGAATGGTAGTTTCTTGGATAGGGAGATGTGGAAAGTGCCCTTGAAAGATCGTATCTATGATGGAAAGAAAGGCACGAAGTTCTACCGTCCTACCTTCGTGGGTTTCATTCATTGCAAGAATATTCTCGTAGAGGGCATCACCATGACGGGCACCATCTTCTGGAATATTGTACCCGAGTACTGTGAGAACGTGATCATCCGTGGCTTGACCATTGACAGTTTCCATACGCCACGTGGCGATGCCATGGATATGTCATCTACGAAAAACGTACTGATAGAATACTGTTGGGCGAATACCACCGATGATGCCTACACGATTAAGTCTGGTCGTGGAAAAGACGGACTGCGTGTGAACATCCCTACAGAGAATGTAGTGATCCGCCATTGTTATGCCACACATAGCGCAGGTGGCGTGGCGATAGGTACAGAGGTAGCAGGTGGCGTACGTAAGGTGTATACTCACGACTGTGTCTTTGAAGAATGCTCTAATGGCTCTTATATAAAGACCCGTCGTACCCGTGGCGGTGGGGCTGAGAATATCTATTTTGATCGTATTCGTCTGATCAACTGTAAGACAGCCTTCCTATGGAATATGTTGGGTAACAGACAATGGATGGGTGAGTTAGGTGACAGATATCCGAAGAATGAACCCATACCGGCAGAATCACCATGTTATAAGAATATGTTCTTTAAGGATTTTATCGTGGAGAGTTGTGGCACCTTACTGAAGGTAACAGGTACTCCTGAGCATCCGGTAGAGAATGTTGTGATAGAGAATGTGGATGCTAAGTGTCAGAATACCTTCATTCTTCAAGATCTGAAGAATTTCCGACTGAAGAATTGGCGTGTGCAGTCAGAGCAGTGCGGCTACACATCAACGGGCTTGGAGTCGTTCTCCATGGAGAATGTGGAGGTAAAACAACTTAAGAACGCAGAGCGCAAACGATAATCGTATATATCACATACATTATTTAAATTATAAGGTCCCTTTGAATCGATCTGATTCAAAGGGATTTTCTTTTCCAAAAAAACTTTATCTTTATTAGCAAAGAAACTGTTCATGGCCAATGATAGTTTACGATTATTTCCTACTTTTGCAGTAGTTTTTGAAGATTGACGAAAAAGTGTGATCAGATCTCGAAGCCTCGACATCTCGATATCACGAAATAAAAAAAACAAGAATGCTATGGAAATATCAAGATTTAGTTATTATTGGCTTGACACATGGGTGCTTGCCAATGTCATACAGTTAGCTACACAGGATTTCTGTATCCGTTATCTGAATCGTACCAATGATCCCTGCGGAAGACAATTCGATCAGATGACGATGGCAGCACGTTCTGCCCCTGCAAATATTGCTGAAGGCAGTTCGCGTCATTCCACCTCATTGGAAACGGAAATGAAACTAACTGATGTAGCGCGTGCAACCTTGGCAGAATTAGCAAATGATTATCAGAATTGGCTGCTAAGGCATGAAAGAATTCCTTGGTCTATTCATTCCCAGGAATATCAGGCCGTTTGTCGTATACAACTTGATCGTCCTGACTACAAAGATGATGTACTGCATAAAAGCAGTATCCATATTCTCACACAAAAGCATAAGTTCGATCAATGGCTTGTAGGAAACAATTCACTAACTGCTGCCAACTGTTTGCTGATACTATGCGATCGTCTGATTTTGATGATAAGGCGTCAGATAGAGCATCAGTTGAACTCTTTTAAGATGAACGGGGGATTCACAGAAGGGCTCACAGCCGAACGATTAGCATATCGAGCACAACAGAGTACAGAGCATAATGCGCCTGTATGTCCTCGCTGCGGGAAACCAATGATTAAACGTGTGGCAAAGAAAGGAGTCCATTCTGGTAAGGAGTTCTGGAGTTGCAGCGGTTATCCTGAATGTAATGGAACAAGGAGGGTAGAGTGAATTTTTTGAATAATTTTTTGCCAAATCCTTTTGCGATTTCGATTTTTTTTATAAATTTGCGCAATAAGATATAAGTAACATGTCTGTTTAACCTTTAATCTTTAACCTCACGCCTATGTATGACATGTATTCAAAGCAAGTGTTGACCGCTCTGCATCGTTACAGAGACGTGAAGTTCAGTCCGCCGTATTTTATATGATTTCACCTTATTATATATAGGGTTTTAGTGAGTTATCAATATAAAATACCTTTAAACTACAATTTATGGAACAGCAAAATATGCCTACCATTCAAGAGGTGTTCTCTTGGATGAGAAAGTTGTATGATGAGAGTTACTCCGGACTGACAAAAACGGAGAAGGAAGAGCAGCATATGTATGGCACGATGGTCACCACGCCGAGTGATAAGAAATTCATTGTCCGTATGCTCGATGAGACCAGTCAGGTGCGTGACACCCAGAAACTGGCCAGACGTGTGAAAGACCTGATTGATCAGTATGGTATTCCGCACTTCCTGAATAAGACGGATCATGCCTTGTTCTGGATGTACCAGAAGTTTGCTTATCTGCCTTTGTTCAACTGGGTGGCAGTACCTATTATTAAGTGGCGCCTGAGAAGAGATACCAGTCGTGTGATCATCAATGCGGCACGTCCTAACCTTACCAACCACCTGGCTACCCGTTTCAAGGAGGATATCGGTCAGAACGTGAACCTCTTAGGTGAGGTGGTGCTCGGCAATGGCGAGGCTGACAAGCGTTACTATTCTTACCTCGAGGCATTGAAAGAGCCGGATATCAACTATATCTCTGTGAAGATCTCGGGTATCTATGCCCAGACACACGCACTAAACTACAAGGAGTGCTTCCCCGAGTTGATCCGCCGTATGTCGGAGTTGTATCAGGCAGCTATCGATAATCCTTACACCACCCCAGAGGGTGTTACCCGTCCGAAGTTTATCAACCTCGATATGGAGGAGTATAAGGATGCTCACCTGACGATGAAACTCTTCAAGGAAGTCCTTTCGCTGCCACAGTTCAAGAACTATGAGGCAGGTATCGTGGTGCAGGCATACCTGCCCGATGCATGGGATTTCCAAAGTGAACTGCTGGAGTTTGCCCACAAGCGTGTTGCCGAGGGCGGATCACCCATCAAGATGCGTATTGTGAAGGGATGTAACCTCGATATGGAGAATATCGTGAGTGACCTGCGTGGATGGCCGAACCCTGTCCGTTCGAACAAGACAGAGGTGGATGCCAACTATCTGCATATCATCGAGCGCGGCTTGAAACCTGAGAATGCCAAGGTGCTGCATATCGGTATGGCATCGCATAACCTCTTTACCATCTCTTACGCTTACCTGCTCACCGAGATGTATCACACACCGAAGGATTGCTTCTGCTTCGAGATGCTCGAGGGTATGGCTAACCACGTATGGCGTGCCCAGAAGAAGTTGGGTAACCACGTGATCCTCTATACCCCGGTGGTAAAGAAAGAGCACTTCCTGAATGCCATCTCTTACCTCGTTCGTCGTATGGATGAGAATACCGCTCCTGATAACTTCCTGACACACTCTTTCTCTCTGAAGCCCGATACGAAGGAGTGGAAGGAACTGGAACAGCAGTTTATCGATGCGTATAACATGAAGGATAATATCACCCATACACCTACCCGTACGCAAGATCGTAACAAACCATATGTCGGACAAGAACCGCAGGATGAGATGATCAACGAGCCGGATACCGACTTCGATCGTTTCTGCAACCAGGAATGGGTGGAGAAGATCTTCGCTAAGTGGAAGAGCAACGGACAGATGACTGGTGAGAAGTCGGCTTGGGGTGACTGGAAACCGGGAGATGTGCTGCCTACACAGATCGGTAACGAACTGGTTTATAATGACGATAAGGTGAAATACTTCGACCGTTCTCAGGAAGGTGATGTGCTGGTATGTGAGATGTCACGCGCTGATAAGGCTCAGGCAGAGAAGATCCTGCAGATTGCTGAGGCAGATGCCGGCGGTTGGCGTAACACCACTATCGAGGAGCGTCACCGTATTATGTACAAGGCCGCCAATATCTTAGGTGAGATGCGTGGCGATCTGAACGGTTCGATGTGTGCCATTACGGGTAAGACGATAGAGGAGGCCGACGTAGAGGTATCCGAAGGTATCGACTACTGCCGCTTCTATACGACCACAATGAAGAAGTTTGCTGCCCTCGATGATATCGAGATAAAGGCAAAAGGAACCGTCCTGGTGCTCTCACCGTGGAACTTCCCATGCGCTATCCCTTGTGGCGGTGTCGTTGCAGCCTTGGCATCCGGTAATACCTGTATCCTGAAACCGGCTACTGTTGCCGCTCCTGTGGCATGGCTCTTTGCCAAGGCCTTCTGGGAGGCTGGTGTGCCGAAGGAAGCTTTGCAGGTGGTGATCACCAACCGTGAGGCTACGCCGTTGCTCACTTCCTCACCGGTGGTTAAACATATCATCCTGACTGGTGGCACAGAGACTGCCCAGAGCATTGCTCATGCCAATCCACGTAAGCCATTGTCGGCAGAGACGGGTGGTAAGAATGTAATGATCCTTTCTGCCAAGGGCGACCGCGATCATGCCATTATGAATGCGTGTCGTTCAGCCTTCGGCAATGCCGGACAGAAATGTTCTGCTTGTTCACTCCTCTTGGTGGAGCGCTCTGTATACAATAATCCGGAGTTCTTCGAGAAGTTGACCGACTGCGCCTCCTCACTGAAGGTTGGCGGCGTATGGAATGCTGGTAATATCGTGGGTCCGATGATCACGAACAAGAATGACAAACTGGAGCAGGCCTTCAAGTTGGAGCCGGGTGAGCGATGGCTCATTGCACCGGAGTTTGTGGATGAGAAGAAGTATATCATGAAGCCAACGGTGAAGGTAGATGTGAAGCCGGAGTCGTTCACCTTCCGAACAGAGTTGTTCGCTCCGCTATTGGCGGTGGCTCCTTACGACACCTTGGAGCAGGCAGTAGAACTGGTGAACGGCCTCGATTACGGACTGACCAGTGGTCTGCAGTCACTCGACGAGCAGGAGCAGCGCTATTGGAAGAACCATATCCAGGCAGGTAACCTCTATATCAACCGTGGAATCACGGGTGCTGTGGTGAACCGTCAGCCGTTCGGAGGTATGAAACTGAGTGCCTTCGGTCCTGGTCTGAAGGCTGGTGGCCCCAACTACTGTGCGCAGTTTATGACCATCACCGACAAGGCTGGTTCTACGACGGATTATAAGAAGTCGTATGCCGACTGGTATGAGAAGGAGTTCAAGCATGCCCGTAATATCCAGCCGAAGATCCGTGGTGAGCAGAACGTCTTCCGTTATCTGCCGTTGAAGAATATGGTACTCCGTCTCTTCGGTGATGAGACACTTGAGCAGGTTCAGATGGTGCAGTTGGCAGCCAAGACGGTGGGTACTCCGCTTACCATCTCCGCCGATGCCGACCATCCGCTGGTGAAGGATCTGAAGGATGTGAAGATAGAGGGTATCACGGCCTTCTGCAATTCGATGAAGCAGTTTGAGCGTGTAAGGACCATCTCCAAGAATATCCCTGACGAGGTGTTCCAGGCTGCCGCCTTCTGTGATAAGTATATCGCGCAGGCAGCACCCGTACGCAACGGTCGTATCGAGTTGGCTCACTACATCAAGGAACAGTCAATCTCTAATGAGTATCATCGTTATGGTTCTCAGATCGAGGTGCCCAAGATCGAGGATTGATTAAGGATGAGCATCACACGGAATAACCGTGTCTAAACAATAAAAGAGCGGTCGGGAAACATGCCCGATCGCTCTTTGTCATTATCTACAATCATCATTCACCGTGCCTTTGGTGATTACTGAGGAGAGTTTTATGTACTAAAACTGGGAGTCCTATGTACTAAGACTCCCTTCCGTAACCACCATGGCAGGTGGATTTGTTTAGTTGCGGAATACCAGATTATCCCCGAAGCAGTCAACGATGATAGGCTTCTCCCTGTTGATATGTCCACTGAGCAGTTTCTTACTCAGTTCGTTGAGCAGCAACTTCTGGATAGCCCTCTTCACCGGTCGTGCACCGAAGGTGGGGTCATATCCCTCTTCCGCAATGAATTCCACAGCCTGCGGGGTGACGTCGAGTTGCACATCCTGCTCCTCGAGCATCTTCTTCACGCGGTCGATCTGCAGGGTGACCACCTGAGCGATCTCTTCCTTCGAGAGGTTCTTGAAGGTGATGATCTCATCGATACGGTTCAGGAACTCCGGTCGCATGATATGACTGAGTGCCTCTCTGCTGGCATTCGATGTCATGATGATGATGGTGTTCTTGAAGTCGGCCACCCTTCCCTTGTTGTCGGTCAGACGACCGTCGTCGAGAACCTGCAGCAGGATGTTGAACACATCGGGGTGTGCCTTCTCGATCTCATCGAAGAGCACCACGCTGTAGGGCTTACGGCGCACAGCCTCGGTCAGTTGTCCACCCTCATCATAGCCCACATATCCCGGAGGAGCACCTATCAGTCGGGTGACGCTGAACTTCTCTTGATACTCGCTCATATCGATACGGGTCATCATACTCTCGTCGTTGAAGAGGTAGTCGGCCAATGTCTTTGCCAACTCCGTCTTACCCACACCGGTGGTTCCCAAGAAGATAAACGAGGCGATAGGTCGTTTCGGGTCTTGCAATCCGGCCCTGCTCCTACGTACGGCATCGCTGACAGCCATGATGGCTTCGTCTTGTCCTACCACCCGTTTGTGGAGCACATCCTCCAGTTGCAGCAGCTTCTCCTTCTCGCTTTGCATCATCTTCGAGACAGGGATGCCTGTCCATTTGCTCACTACCTCAGCGATATCATCGGCGGTAACCTCCTCACGCACCATGGCATTGTCACCACGTGCATCGGTGAGCTGTTGCTGAATGCGCTTGATATCATCCTCCAGTTGGCGCAGTTTGCTATACCTGATCTCTGCCACCCGTTCGTAATTACCCTCACGCTCAGCGCGTTCGGCCTCAAACTTCAGTTGCTCGATCTGTTGCTTGTCTTGCTGTATCTGGTTGACGAGGTTTTTCTCGCCTTCCCATTTGGCTCGGAACTCATTCTCTTTCTCCCGCAGATTAGCGATCTCCTTATCCAGTTGGGCAATCTTCTCTTGGTCATCCTCCCTGCGGATGGCCTCCCGCTCAATCTCGAGTTGTTTGAGTTGTCGGGTGATATCATCCAACTCCTCGGGCACACTGTCGCGCTCCATCCTCAGTTTAGCGGCAGCCTCATCCATCAGGTCGATGGCTTTATCCGGCAGGAATCGGTCGGAGATATATCGCTCAGACAGTTTGACGGCGGCGATACAGGCATCATCCTGGATCCTCACCTTGTGGTGATTCTCGTAACGTTCCTTCAATCCTCTGAGGATGGAAATGGCAGAAAGCTCATCCGGCTCATCCACCATGACGGTCTGGAAACGACGCTCCAGGGCCTTGTCTTTCTCGAAATACTTCTGGTATTCGTTGAGGGTGGTGGCACCGATGCTCCTCAGTTCTCCACGAGCCAATGCCGGTTTGAGGATGTTGGCAGCATCCATGGCTCCCTCGCTGGCGCCTGCTCCCACCAGGGTATGTATCTCATCGATGAAGAGGATGATCCTTCCCTCGGAGTCGGTCACCTCCTTGATGACACTCTTGAGTCGCTCCTCAAACTCACCCTTATACTTGGCACCTGCTATCAGTGCACCCATATCGAGCGAGTAGAGTTCTTTGTCTTTCAGGTTCTCCGGCACATCGCCACGCACGATACGTTGGGCCAATCCCTCTACGATAGCTGTCTTACCGGTTCCCGGTTCACCTATTAATATAGGGTTGTTCTTTGTTCGGCGTGACAGGATCTGCAACAGTCGACGGATCTCGTCATCACGTCCGATCACCGGGTCCAGTTTTCCGCTGCGCGCTTCCTCCACCAGGTTCTTGGCGTATTTGCTCAGACTCTGGTAGTTATCCTCTGCCGACTGACTCTTCACTTGCTGTCCTCTGCGCAGTTCTTGTATCGCCTTCTCGGCATCCTTGTAGGTGATACCACTGTCTTTGAGTATCCTGCTGGCAGTGCTGTTCACATCGAGCAAGGCCAAGAGGATAGGTTCTACAGCCACAAACTCATCGCCCATCTTCTTGGAGATGTCTGTAGCCTTGAGCAATACGTTATTGGAGTCGGATGACAGGTAAGGACTTCCGCCACTCACACGGGGTAGGTGAGCGATGTCCGATTGAATCATCTGTTCGATATGTGCGATGTTCACACCCGTTTTCTGAAAGATATATCCCACCACATCCCTTGCTTTGAGGATGAGGCCATTCAATAGATGTACAGGTTCAATACTCTGTTGCCCTGCACGTTGCGCACTGTTGACAGCCTCTTGTACTGTCTCCTGTGCTTTGATGGTAAAATTCTCTAATGTCATAATCAATCTCCTTTCTTTTTATTAGCTGTTGATTCAAACTATATGCCTAAGGTTGCTAAAATGACAGAATGGCAGAAATATGTACAAATTGACGCAGATGTTTATTCGTATTGTAACAAAAAAACTTGTGGATAATTTTGTAAAATCAAAATGAATGTATATATTTGCATCCGAAATGCAAAATGTTGCATGGATAATCTTACCTTAATAAATAATACATTTTAGCGATGATAGATGAATTAGTGATGAATGCCAACCCTGTGGTGGCATATCTTCAGAAACCATCAAAGGATTTTACTAAAAAAGACATCATTGATTTCATTCAGAATAATGAGATCAAGATGGTGAATTTTATGTATCCCGGTGGCGACGGAAAATTGAAAACCCTGAATTTCGTGATTACCAATCTGCAGTATCTCGATACGATCCTCACCTGTGGTGAGCGTGTCGACGGCTCAAGCCTTTTCTCATTTATTGAGGCGGGCAGCAGCGATCTGTATGTATTGCCGAGATACAGCACGGCTTTTGTCGATCCATTTGCCGAGATTCCTACGTTGTGTATGCTCTGCTCATACTTCGACAAGGACGGCAATCCCTTGGCCAGTTCTCCTGAGCACACACTCTCAAAGGCTTGCAAGGCTTTCCGTGAGGTGACCGGTATGGAGTTCCAGGCGATGGGTGAATTGGAGTATTATGTCATTGATGAGGATTATAATGTCTTCCCTGCTATCGACCAGCATGGTTATCATGAGTCGGCTCCCTATGCCAAGACGAATGCTTTCCGTCAGCAGTGTATGCATTACATAGCCCAGACGGGTGGACAGATCAAGTACGGACATTCTGAAGTGGGTAACTTTAGTCAGGATGGTTTGGTATATGAGCAGAATGAGATCGAGTTTCTTCCTGTTAATGCCGAGGATGCCGCTGACCAACTGATGTTGGCAAAATGGGTAATCCGTAACCTGGCTTATGATCAGGGCCTGAATGTAACCTTCTCTCCGAAGATCACGATTGGTAAGGCAGGTAGTGGTTTGCATATCCACATGCGTATGCTCAAGGATGGCAAGAACCAGATGCTCGATCATGGTAAACTGAGTGATGATGCCCGCAGGATGATTGCCGGCATGATGGATCTGGCTCCCAGCATCACGGCCTTTGGTAATAAGAATCCGATGAGTTATTTCCGCTTGGTTCCTCATCAGGAGGCTCCTACGAATGTTTGTTGGGGTGACCGCAACCGTTCTGTCTTGGTGCGTGTGCCTTTAGGATGGAGCAGTGGTGTTGATATGTGTCATGCTGCTAATCCCCAGCAGGAGAGCAAGGATGTGGATACCAGTATTAAGCAGACGGTGGAGATGCGTTCTCCCGATGGCAGTGCCGATCTGTATCAGTTGTTAGCCGGATTATGTGTTGCCTGCCGCCATGGTTTTGAGATGGCAAATGCTTTGGAGGTTGCTGAGCGCACCTATGTGAATGTCAATATCCACGACGCGTCGAATGCAGATAAGTTGGCTGAGCTGGCTCAGTTGCCCGACAGTTGTGTAGCCTCTGCTGCCTGTTTGGAGCAGCAGCGTGCTGTCTATGAAGAGTATGGCGTATTCAGTCCTTCAATGATTGATGGCATTATTGCTCAGTTGCGTGGATTCAAAGACGGTTCGTTGCGTGAAGAGATCAGTGACAAACCAGAGGAGATCAAGCAATTGGTAGAGACCTATTTCCATTGCGGATAAAAATATAAGAGAGAGAGTAATTTACTTGGCGGGTATTCTTCAATGAGCATGATGAGGAGTACCCGCTTTCTTTTTCTAATGTGTTTTGGTTAAATAAAAATAATTTTCCTACTGTAAATAAGGTTTTTAGCCCATTCTTTTGTAATTTCGTAGGAATTTATACAAAAGCATATGTTGAGAAAAGTCAGAATTACCCTTGCGGCGATCGTTTTCGTCTTGATAACGTTGTTGTTCTTAGATGTAACAGGAACCTTACACCAGTGGTTAGGATGGTTGGCTAAGATACAGTTCTTACCCGCATTGTTGGCAATGAACGTAGTGGTAGTGATCCTGCTATTGGCGCTCACGCTGATCTTCGGTCGTATCTACTGTAGTGTAATCTGTCCTTTGGGCATCATGCAGGATGTGATCTCATGGATTCATGGCAAGCAGAAGAAGAACCGCTTCTCTTTCTCGAAGGAGAAGAAATGGCTCCGTTATACGATGCTTGTCCTTTTCGTGATTGCATTCATCGCCGGCGTTCACTCATTGGTGGCGTTGCTGGCCCCATACAGCAGTTATGGAAGGATAGTCACCAATCTGTTCAAACCGATTTACGAAGGGGGTAATAATGTGTTGGCATCTATCGCCGAGCATTTCAACAGTTATTCTTTCTATCATGTGGATGTGTGGATTAAGAGTCTGCGCACCTTCATCATCGCTGCCGTTACCTTTGTCGTCTTGTTTGTTTTGGCATGGCGAAATGGCAGGACCTATTGTAATACGATCTGTCCGGTGGGCACCTTCCTGAGTTTCTTTGCCCGTTTCTCTTGGATGAAGATCAACTTTGATGAGGAGAAATGCAAGAACTGCGGTAAGTGTTCCCGAAACTGTAAGGCAGCATGTATCGACTTTAAGAATCATACCGTGGATTACAGTCGATGTGTGGTCTGCGGCAACTGTCTCGGACAATGCAACTTCGGTGCACTGCATTACGAGCATCCTAAGAAAGTAAAGAAGACTGTAGATGTACAGGGAAAAGAGCCTGTGGACAGTGCCCGTCGTAGTTTCTTGTTGGGAGCCACGCTGGCTTCTTCTGCTGTTCTTCTTGCACAGGAGAAGAAAAAGGTTGACGGTGGTTTGGCCAAGATAGAAGATAAGGTGGCACCTACCCGTAATACGCATATCACTCCTCCGGGTTCTCGCAGTGCCAAGAACATGGCCAGCAAGTGTACGGGTTGTCAGTTGTGTGTATCGCAGTGCCCCAACGAGGTGCTCCGTCCGTCTACTGATCTCCTGCACCTGATGCAGCCCGAGATGAGTTATGAGCGTGGTTACTGTCGTATAGAATGTAACCGCTGTTCAGAGGTTTGTCCTACTGGTGCTATCCGTCTGTTGCCGTTGGAAGAGAAGAGCAGTACGCAGGTGGGTCATGCTGTATGGATCAAGAAGAATTGTATACCGGTAACCGATGGGGTAGAGTGTGGCAACTGTGAGCGTCACTGTCCTGTGGGAGCTATTATGATGGTTCCTCTGGATGAGGATGATGAGGAGTCTGTCATGATTCCTACTGTCAACGAGGCCCGTTGTATCGGTTGTGGTGCTTGTGAGAATCTGTGTCCGGCTCGTCCGTTCTCTGCTATCTATGTGGAAGGTCATGAGGTGCATAAAACATTATAATTCAGAATATTCAGTAAAATGAAAAAGATAAATAGAAGACAATTCCTCGGTTTGTTCGGTGGTGGGGCAGTAGCGTCATCTGCCTTGCTGACCGCAGCATGCAAGAATAATGAGCAGCAGACAACGGCGAAGTTGCAGGAGCCTCCCACTGATAAGATGGAGTATCGTGTGAATCCCAATACCGGTGATAAGGTGTCGTTGTTGGGATATGGCATGATGCGCCTGCCCTTGGAGGGTGGCGTTTCCTATTCAGATAATCCCGAGGCAAAGATTGATCAGGAGATGACCAACAAACTCGTTGACTACGCCATCGCCCATGGGGTGAATTATTTCGACACATCTCCAGCCTATTGTCGTGGAGAGAGTGAGATAGCAACAGGTAAGGCGCTGCATCGTCATCCACGTGAAAAGTATTTCGTGGCTACGAAGATGAGTAATTTCTCACCAGATACCTATCCCAGGGCTGCAAGTATCGAGATGTTTGAGAACTCCTTGAAATATCTGCAGGTAGACTATATCGACTACATGCTCCTTCATGCTATCGGTGGAGGAGAGGATGCTGAGGAGAATTTCAACGAGCGGTTTATGAACAACGGTATTCTCGACTGGTTGGTGGAACAGAAGAAGAAAGGCAGAATACGTAACCTCGGATTCTCCTATCATGGTGATGTGGAGATCTTTGACATGCTTTTGCAATGGCATGATGAAGGCCGCTATCATTGGGATTTCGCCCAGATAGAGTTGAACTATCTCGATTGGGACTATGCCGATGAGATCAACGACCAGAATACCGATGCCTCTTATCTGTATGCCGAATTAGAAAAAAGAGGGATTCCTGCCGTTATCATGGAACCCCTGTTGGGTGGTCGACTCTCCAATGTGCCTGACCCTGTGGTGGAGAAGATGAAGAGAAGACGTCCGGAAGACAGTGTGGCATCATGGGCTTTCCGCTATGCGGGAACACCTAAGGGTGTGCTTACGGCGTTGAGTGGCATGAAGTATATGGAACATCTGCAAGAGAATATCTGGACGTATTCTCCCCTGGAGCCTATCACGGAAGAAGAGAATAAGTTCTTGATGGAGATTGCCAAGGATATCTATGATCTGAAGACCATCCCTTGTAATGAGTGCAACTACTGTATGCCCTGTCCTTATGGCATCGATATCCCTGCTATCTTCTCGCATTATAATAAGTGCATCAAGGAAGGTAATCTGCCAAAGAATAATGAGTCACCTGAATACCGCAAGCAGCGTAGGGCTTTCCTGATCGGATATGACAGAAGTGTGCCGAAGCTTCGTCAGGCCAGTCATTGTATACAGTGTGGACAATGTTCGCCACACTGTCCACAACGTATCGATATCCCCAGGCAGATGCGCATGGTGGATGACTTTACCGAAGAACTCAAGCGCGACGGTAAGGCCATCATCAAAGAGATAGAGATGCCCGAAGAAGAGTAGATCCTTTATTTACCAAGGATCTGCTCTCCGTGGATCTTCGTCTTGATCTCCTTCGGTAGTATGATGCGCTCTACTACACCATTCTCATCGATGATGAAGGTGGTGCGCACCGTGCCGAAATATTTCCTGCCATACATCGATTTCTCTGCCCATACACCGAACGCCTCGTTCAGTGTCTTGTCGGTGTCGGCTATCAAGTGGAAGGGCAACTGTTGTTTCTCGATGAACTTCTGGTGGGATGTCTCATCCTGGATGCTGACACCCAGCACCTCATACCCCTCAGCCTGCAGTCTTTCGTAGTTGTCACGGAAAGAACAGGCTTCGGCCGTACAACCGCTCGTATTGTCTTTCGGATAGAAATACAATACGAGTTTTTTACCTGCGAAATCACTCAACTTCACTTCATTGCCGTTCTCGTCTCTTCCTAAGATCTCCGGCGCTTTGTCTCCAACTTTCATATCGTTTGTGTTATTTATAATTCGTTTGCGAAGATACTAATTTTTATTGAAATACAACTTACCTTCACTAATAAAAGTAAAATATGTTTTGTGGGATGCAAGATTTTCATTACCTTTGCCTTTATCTTATATAATAAGATATTTTAGAGATATGAGAGTATTGAGAATCCTATTTATACAGATTTGCCTGATCATGCCACTGCTCATGGATGCACAAACATACGATACCCTGTGGAAGCAAGTACAGGATGCCATCGACAAAGACTTGCCGAAGACGGAAATCAATGTGCTTCAGCAGATTGTCAACAAGGCACAGAAAGAGCAACAATACGGTCATCTGCTGAAGGCGGAGTTGATGCGCTCGTTCGTTCAGGTGCATCTCACGCCCGATTCATTGAACGCCGTATTGGCAGAGCTTGACGAGAAAGTGAACAAAACAGAGAAGACCGATCCTGCCATGGCGGCTGTCTATTGTAGTGTGCTGGGTAATATCTATGCCACCGAACTTCCTAACATAGATGATCGTGAGGAGTTGTCGAAGAAGTATTTCGCCCGTTCTCTTGCAGATCCCAAGATGCTGGCATCGCATCAGGCGGCCGAGTTTAACCCGATGATTGATAAGGGCATTGACAGTAAGTATTTCAATCATGATCTGTTGAGTGTCTTGGGTTTTGAGGCAGAAGACTACCAGACACTGCATGATTATTACACGCAGACCGGAAACCGTGAGGCCACGATGATTACCGCATTACGGTTGCTGCAACAGCAAAGAAGTCGTACGGCGCATCAGTTTATCAAGAATAATAAGTATGTGGCCTCGTTGGATTCCCTGATAGCCACTTATCATGACCTTCCTCTCTGTGCGGAAGTGGCCTTGGAGCGGTATGACTATATGATGTCATGCGAGGATGTCAACACCGCTGATCGTATTGCGTATATTGATGAGGCGCTGTTGAAGTGGGGCGGATGGAAACGTATGAACCAGTTGCGTAATGAGAAGAGTCAGTTGACACAACCGATGTATCAGGTTCAGTTTAACGGTACTCAACAACGGCCAGGCATTCCTATTCAGTTGAAGTTCAAACAAGTACGTAACCTCCCCTCTGTCACCCTGAAGATATCGAAATTGAATATCACGGGTGACCACTCGTTTAATACATGGGATAAGGGGGATCTTACCCAACTGAAACAGAAGATTGTCAAGGGAAGTACGAAGGATTATCAGAAAACTTTCTCTTTCTCACACGACTATGATATTATCGAGGATTCCTTGTTGATCGACGGTCTGCCCATCGGTGTTTACCTGATGGAATGTATAGCCAATGAGAAGAATATCAAAACAACGTATCAGTTGTTGTATGTCAGCAATCTTTATGCTGTAGAACAGTATCTGCCTGACCAGAAGATACGTATCGCCGTGCTTGATGCTACTACCGGACAACCCGTGGCGAAGGCTAAGATAAAGATGGAACGTGAACGGCGTTACAATACTCCGGCAAATACCGTATTGTTGGAAACAGACGGAAAGGGAGAGGTGACGTATAACTATAAGCAGTATCCGCCACAGTCGATCTATGTCTATACGACTACCGATCAGGCGGCCATGAAGTACAACTGTTATGGGGGCTTTTCCTATTCAGAACCGAGAAGCAATATCACCCGTATGTCACTGTTTACTGACAGGAGCATCTATCGTCCGGGACAAACCGTACATGTAGGTGCTATCCTGATGAATGCCGTGAAAGGACAGGAACTGAAAGTGGTTCCCGGTGAACAGTTTACCCTGACACTGCGTGACGCTAATCATCAGGTAGTGAAGGAAGAGACGTTGACAACGGATGAGTACGGCAGTGCCAATGCGGTGTTTACCTTGCCAAGCAGTGGACTGACAGGTAATTTCTATCTGCAGACGAATAAGGGGAATGGTTCTACATCCTTTAAGGTAGAGGAGTACAAACGTCCTACCTTTGAGGTTGAGTTTGATAAGTATGAGGGTGAGTACCATGCCGGAGATACCGTCACGATCAAAGGACATGCGAAGAGTTATGCCGGTGTTCCCGTGCAGGGAGCGAAGGTACACTATACCATCAACCGAAAACGTGCCTTCTGGTATTGGTGGCGTAGTGATAAGGCGCAAGAGCAGTTGATGGCGACAGGCGATGTGGTCACCGACGATCGGGGTGAGTTTGAGATCCATGTGCCGATGCTTATCCCGGAGGGTGACGACACCTTCTATCGCTTCGTTACGACTGTTGACGTAACGGATGTCGGTGGTGAGACACATGCCGGAGAGATGAGTCTGCCATTAGGAAGGAAATCTTTCTCTTTCTATTTCTCTATCCCGGAGAAACAGTTGAAAGACAGTATACAGCAGGTAACCTTCATGTTGAAGAATGCCGCTGGAAATAATCTCGATGGTCAAGTGAAATACACTATCGACGGGAAGCCCCCAGTTGTTGTAGATGCCAACAAACCTGTTTCGTTGAATGTCAAACAACTGTCATCGGGCAAACATGTCTTGGAGGCTACCTGTAATGGGGAAACCGTAAAACAGGAGTTCGTGGTGTTCAGTCTGACAGATAAGAGACCGTGTATAGATACGCCCGACTGGTATTACCTGACCAGTCATGAGTTCCCCCGTGATCCTCAGAAGGGTGTAACGCTCCAGGTGGGTTCTTCTCGGAAAGATACGCATATACTCTATACGATTATCGCTGGTAATGCGTTGTTGGAGAGTGGCACCTTCGATCTGAGTGATGCCATCAAGACACGGTTGTTCAAATATCAGGAAACCTACGGTTCAGGTCTTTTGCTTAACTATATCTGGGTAAAGGATGGGGTGTGCTATAGTCATAGTGATGTCATCAGAAAACCGATGCCCGACAAACGTCTGCGTCTGTCGTGGAATACTTTCCGTAACCAACTGTTGCCCGGACAGCAGGAAGAGTGGACATTGCAGGTGCTGCAGCCTGACGGTAAGCCAGCCGATGCCCGCATGATGGCAACGATGTACGATAAGAGTCTGGATCAGTTAAGGGGGCTGTCATGGCAGATACCCGATCTCCTGTATCAGAACGTGCCCTATACCCGTTGGCTCTATTTAGATAACTATGGTATGTCATTCGGAGAGATGCAACAACGCAGTTATCTCAAAGTAGAATCCTTAGTGTTCTCACAACTCTCTCGTAACCAATGGGAGTCACTTCTTTTTGATGTTCTGTATAATAGGCGTAACATCAGAGTCAGGGGTGGAAAGATGTTGATGAGAACGGCACCGCAAATGAATGTGGCAGCTTATGCCACGGCATCTGCTAAAGTGGCTTCTACGAATGATGTGATGATGGCTAAGGAAGAGTCGGCCATGGCTGCTGATGAGATGCCCATTGTTGCTATGGATGCCGCCGGATCAGACGAAGAGGGAGCAGAGAAGTCGGAGACTGCTGTTTCTGTACGTGAGAATCTGAATGAGACGGCTTTCTTCTATCCCACCTTGGTGACCGATGAGAAGGGAACTGTCAGTATACGTTTCACCTTGCCGGAGAGTGTCACCTCATGGCATTTCATGGGATTGGCACATGACAAGACCATGAACTACGGCCTGTTGGAGGGTATCACCGTAGCCAAGAAAGAGGTGATGGTGCAGCCTAATATCCCGCGCTTTATCCGTAGGGGTGACCAGGCTACGATCGCCACACGTATCTTCAACACCTCCGATCACGCTGTTTCAGGAACGGTGAAGATGCAGTTGCTTGATCCGGTAACGGAAAAGGTTGTCTATGAACAGGCACACCCATTCAACATTGAGAAAGAGGGAACTACTTCCGCATCATTCGATTATAGTCCGAACAAGGAATACGACCTGCTGATCTGTCGTATCATCGCCACGGGAGAAGGATTCAGTGATGGAGAACAACATTACCTGCCTATCCTGTCGGATATGGAGAAGGTTATCAACACACAGCCGTTTACTCAGCATGGGCCCGGTATTTATCAAGTAAAGGTCGGGTCATTGATACCCAATGATGCAGAGCAGACACAACTCACCTTTGAATATACCAATAACCCGGCATGGCTGGTGGTGCAGACACTGCCATATATCAGCGATGCGAATGATCATAACGCCATCAGTCTGGCGGCTGCTTACTATGCCAACTCCCTCGGTAAATTCCTGCTCGACCAGTCACCACTGATTAAGAAGACGTTCAACCAGTGGAAACAAGAGAAGACGGAAGAGACCTCGCTGATGAGTAACCTCTCGAAAGACCAGTCGCTCAAGACGTTGTTAATCAGTGAGACACCATGGGTGATGGATGCTAAAGACGAACAGTCGCAGAAAGAGTCTCTCTCACAATTCTTTGATGAGAACAGTCTGTCGCATCAGAAAGAGCACCTGCTTGCACAACTGAAGAAGTTGCAGCATGGTGACGGCTCCTTCTCTTGGTGGCAGGGAATGGATGGCTCTCCGCGAATGACCGCACAGGTATTGATGTTCTTTATCCGTCTGAATCTGCTTAGCGGTCAGCAACAGGAGACTTCAGCCATGGTGAACAGCGGTTTCCGATACCTCAGTGATATCGTCATCAAGGAGGTCAAGGAGTTGCGTAAACGTGAACAGGCAGGTAAACCCATCTATATCTCCAGTTACCATGCCCTGCAGTGGGTATATCTCTGTGCGGTCTCCGGTAGGACAATGACAGCTCAGGAGAAGGATGCTGCTGATTATCTGATCAGATATCTGGAGAAACAAAAGAAGAGTCATACGCTCTATGCCAAGGCAATGATGGCTGTCGTCTATCAGAAAAACGGTCAGTTGAAAAAAGCTAAAGAGTATATCCAGAGTCTGAAGGAGTATTCTGTATATACCCCGGAGATGGGTCGTTACTACGATACGCCGCGTGCCGGTTATTCTTGGTGCAACTACCGTATACCTACTCAGGTGTCTGTCATTGAGGCCCTGAATATCGTTACTCCTGATGACCAGGTGACTGTTGATGAGATGCGTCGCTGGTTGTTGCAGGAGAAACGTACCACATCATGGGATACCCCAATCAATAGTGTGAATGCCGTATATGCTTTCTTAAACGGACATACGGCAGAACTGGGTAATCAAGAACTGTCGGTAGTGAAGGTGGATGATCGTGAGTTATCCCTCCCCAAGGCCACGGCAGGTATAGGATATGTGAAGACAGCCATTGAGGATACCCATGTCAACACGCTTTCGGTAGAGAAGAAGAGCGAAGGTACGTCATGGGGTGCAGTCTATGCGCAGTTCTACCAGTCGTCAGCAAAGATCGAATCGTCATCTTCCGGTATCTCTGTAAAGCGGGAGATCCGTCATCAGGGAGGAAACCTGAAGGTTGGCGATAAGGTAACCGTAAGACTTACCATTACTGCCGATCGTGACTACGACTATGTGCAGGTGGTGGATAAGCGGGCAGCATGTCTGGAGCCTGTCAACCAACTCAGCGGTTATCATTGGGGATATTATATCTCTCCGAGAGACTGCTCCACCAACTATTACTTTGACATGATGTCGAAGGGAACGCATGTGATAGAGACAGAATATTATATCGACCGTGTAGGTGATTACGAGACGGGCTCTTGCTCCGTACAGTGCGCGTACAGTCCGGAATACAACGGACGTGCGAAGAGTCAGAAACTCACCGTAAAAGAATGATTATGAAAAGAACAATAATGATATTTGCCGCTTTGGCAACACTATCTCTGGGTTCATATGCCCAGAAGGTGAAAGTAAAGAATAACGTGATCTATTGTGGTAATGTGGCATACGAACAGCCCGTTACCGTGAAGTTTGAATTGGAGAATACCGGCAGTAGTCCGATCGTGATCAATAATGTGCGAACCAGTTGTGGGTGTACCACCGTGGAATATCCCAAGCAGGCTATCCCCGCTGGTGACCATTTCGTGGTGAACGCCACTTACGATGCCCGTATGATGGGACATTTCTCCAAGGATGTCGGACTGTATACCAACAACTCAGAGAAACCTATCTACCTGACTATGCGTGGCGTGGTGGTGGATGAGGTGGTCGACTTCGATGCTAACTATGATTTCACGATAGGCTCCCTCAAGACAGATGCGGATAACGTGGAGTTTGATGATGTGAACAGAGGTGAGATGCCGGTGAAGAAGATTCATATCATGAACACCTCTAATAAGACACTCAGTCCTACCGTGATGCACCTGCCTAACTACCTCAAGGCGTCGGTGTCTCCCACCAATATCGCAGCGGGAAGAACGGGTGTGGTTACCCTGATGCTTGACTCCAAACATATTCGTGACTACGGACTGACACAGACGACACTCTATCTGGGAATGTTCCCCGGTGACAAGGTTGCCTCTGAGAAGGAATTGCCCGTGTCTGTTGTCTTGTTACCCGCATTTACGGAGCTTACGGAGAGTGAAATGGCTAATGCCCCGCAGATATCCCTCTCATCGGAAACGGTAGACATCGATTTCAATGGCAAGTCGAAGAAGAGTGAGACGATCCTTATCAACAATATCGGTCATAGTGAGTTGGATATCAGCAGTCTGCAGATGTTCACCAACGGCTTGAGCGTCAAACTCAACAAGTCGAAACTGCAGCCCGGCGAACAGGCTAAGTTGAAGATCACTGCTGAGGCGAAGGCCTTGCGCAGGGTGCGTAGTAAACCACGTGTGCTGATGATCACCAACGACCCGATGAAGTCGAAGATAGTTATTAACATTAATGTAAAGTAAAGCTAATAAACGATTAATTATAATATGGAACATCCAGAGAACAGCGAAGAGTACAAAGGTTTGCAGGTAAATGCCGGAGTATCCTCACAGGCAATCATCAATCCCTATCTGAAACGGGGACATTTCCGCAGACATGAATATACCACCGGTGAGATGGTGGAGGGTATCCTCAAAGGTGATATCACCGTGTTGAGTCAGGCCGTCACGTTAGTAGAGAGTATCAACCCCGATCATTACAGTAAGGCGCAGGAGGTCATCGACAAGTGTCTGCCCTACAGCGGTAAATCAGTGAGAATAGGTATCAGTGGTGTGCCGGGAGCCGGTAAGAGTACCAGTATCGATGAGTTCGGTATCCATGTGCTCGACCGTTTTGGTGGTAAGTTGGCTGTCCTCGCCATCGACCCCAGTTCAGAGCGTTCCAAGGGAAGTATCCTTGGTGATAAGACGCGTATGGAGCGTTTGTCACAACGGCGTGAGGCTTTCATCCGTCCTTCACCAACGGCAGGCTCTCTCGGTGGTGTTGCCCGTAAGACCCGTGAGTGTATCATCCTCTGTGAGGCTGCCGGCTTTGATAAGATCTTCGTGGAGACAGTGGGTGTCGGACAGAGTGAGACAGCCTGTCACTCGATGGTTGACTTCTTCCTGCTGATACAGTTGGCTGGCACTGGTGATGAACTGCAGGGTATCAAACGTGGTATCATGGAGATCTCCGACGGTATCATCATCAATAAGTGCGATGGTAATAACGTGGATAAGTGTCAGATGGCGGCGACGAATTTCCGTAATGCCCTTCATTTCTTCCCGATGCCAGAGAGCGGTTGGACACCCAAGGTGCTCTGCTATAGTGGCTTCTACGGCACAGGTATCAAAGAGGTGTGGGATATGATCTATCAGTATTTCGACTTCGTCAAGCAGAATGGTTATTTCGACTATCGTCGTAACGAACAAAGTAAATACTGGATGTATGAGAGTATCAACGAACATCTTCGTAACTCCTTCTATCACAATCCTTTGATAGAGGATTGCATCAAGGCGGCCGAGCAGTCTGTGCTGCGGGGAGAGAAGACTTCCTTCAAGGCTGCAGCTGATCTCCTTTCCATCTATTACAACGAACTGAAGAAATAGTGATACAGGTAGAGATAGATAATGGCAGTGGTTTCTGTTTTGGTGTGACTACGGCCATTCGCAAGGCGGAAGAGGAGTTGTCGAAAGGCAACACCCTCTACTGTCTGGGTGATATCGTGCATAATGGCATGGAGTGTGAGCGACTGCGACAACTCGGACTTGTTACCATCAACCACGATGACCTGAAAACGTTACGTGATACGAAGGTGCTGTTGCGTGCTCATGGCGAACCACCTGCCACCTATCAGTTGGCACAACAAAACCATATTGAGGTGATCGATGCCACCTGTCCGGTGGTGTTACAACTGCAGCGACGTATCAAACGACAATATCAGCAGCACCCCGACGCACAGATTGTCATCTTCGGCAAGCCCGGTCATGCTGAGGTATTGGGCTTGGTAGGACAGACCGATGGGCATGCCATCGTTATCGCTCACTTCGAGGATGTTATGCAACTGGATTTCTCACGTGATATCTATCTCTACTCACAGACCACCAAGTCGTTGGAGGAGTTTCAGCGTATCGTGGAGTATATCGAGCAACATATCTCTGCCGATGCGGTCTTCCAGCGTTTTGACACCATCTGTCGTCAGGTGGCCAACCGCATCTCAAACATCACCTCTTTTGCGTCTAAGCACGACCTGGTGCTCTTCGTATGCGGTCGTAAGAGCAGTAATGGGAAGGTGTTGTTCAACGAGTGTAAAAACGTAAACTCCAACACATATCTCATCGAGGATGCCGATGAGATACAGTTGGAGTGGTTACAAGGTGTGAAGACGGTGGGTATCTGTGGTGCCACCAGTACACCGAAATGGTTGATGGAGGAGTGTCGTGATTTCCTTATTCAGCAGAGTTGACCACCCGTAGATATTGCTCCATCACCCAGGCATTCTGCTCTTCAATGGTGATATGACTGTTGTCCAGCAGAATGGCATCATCAGCCTGACGTAGCGGTGCTACCTCGCGATGACTGTCGATATAGTCGCGCTCTTGCACATTCTTCAGGATATCGTCATAGTCAGCCTCCATACCCTTGCCTTTCAGTTCATCATACCGGCGTTGTGCACGTACTTCTGCCGATGCCGTGACGAAGATCTTCAACTCTGCATCGGGGAACACCACCGTGCCGATATCTCTACCGTCCATCACGATACCTTTCTCTTTACCCATCAACTGCTGTTGTCTTACCATGGCCGTCCTTACGAAGGGTAGGGTGGCGATGGGTGATACAAGGTTGCTCACCTCCATCGAACGGATCTCTTTCTCCACCAGTTCTCCATTCAGATAGGTGTCGGGCTTCTGTGTCTCGGGGTTAAACTTAAAAGAGATATGGATATCATCCATCTGCTTTTCGAGTTCTTCGGTATTGATATCGCTGTCGTTGAACAGTCCGTGGCGCATGGCATAGAGTGTTACGGCGCGGTACATGGCACCCGTATCCACATAGATATAACCGATCTTTTTGGCCAGATCCTTTGCCATGGTTGATTTTCCACACGACGACAAACCGTCGATAGCTATCGTTATCTTTTTCATTGTCTATATATTTATTATAAGGTGTAAGCTATATTTACCATCAGGGAATTGCTCGATACATGATACTTCGCGTAAGAGAGGTTCAACTTGAAGCGATCCAGTAAGACACCGGCACCCAGCGACAGACCGGCACCATGACTGCTTCCTTTCTCATCCCCCGTATTGATGATCTTCATCTCGTTGGCCCTGCGGAAATTATATCCGGCAGCAAGGTATATCTGCGGCGAGAGGATCACATCCATTCCTACGACGAAATGGTTGATGAACTTATACCCCCAGTGGTTCAGGTCAACCATCGCAACCGACAGTCTTAGCGGGGATCCAACCAGTCGTTTGCTGATGCCTACCTGCACGTCAACCGGCAACTTGGCATACTCTTCCTCATAGGCATCCAACTCACCACCTAAGTTTTTCACCACGGCCGACAACGACCATTCACCATCCGGCAGGTAATAGTTCAATCCCATATCCACACCAACGGCCAGGGAATTGAATTGACCGATATAGGAGTTGATCACCTTGGCCGTGATACCACCAACCAAGTGTTGTCCCAACTGATACGAGAAAGTGCCGTTGAGGGCGATATCCTTAGCAGAGAACTCACCCGTCTGCACATTATACTCATCCACCTCCTTCATCGTGCCGTAGTGCATATACTGCGCACTGACAGCCCAAGAGGCTTTCTCGTTGATATTCCGGTTGAAGGCGGCACCTGCCATCAGGGATCCCTCCATATAACTCATCACTCCCAACTGGATCGTTTTGTCGCTCACCGAAGAGAGGAGGGCAGGGTTGGCGAAGAGCATCGACAGGTCGTCTTCCACCACCGTGATGATGTCTCCTCCCAAAGCGGCCGTATGGGCGCTCTGCGGCAAACGGAGGAAGTTATATGCGGTCTGACTCTCCTGTGCCTCTACCATGAGTGAGAAAAACATCAGCAGAAGAGTAAAAAAAACTTTTTTCATCTAATTTGAATTAAATTTTTTGCAAAGATACGCATTTTCATGATGTTTACACTATCTTTGCACTTAAATAGATGAAGATAGGGCATCTCTGGTTTTCATCTCTGCTGTTATATAACGGAAAATCAAACTGTTTAGTGTAATTGGAGCAGAAGAAATCATATCAGGCTGATCTTGAGCACAGAAGGATAACGGGATTCCTTTTGGGACTCATCTTTGTCTTCTCGCTGTTCATCGTGGCGATGGACTATACCAGTGCGCCACTCGACGATGAGATGGATGAAGAGATGATCGAGGATATCGTGCAAGACCTGGAGTTCTACAACGAACCGCAGCAGGATATGATGCTGGCACCCATACACGAGGAGAAGCAGGTGACAGAGAAGATCAACCCCGTGGAGGAGATCATCAAGGAAGCATTGCCCGATCTGGCAGAACAGCAGATGAAAGAGCAGTTGGATAAGATTTCAGAGAAAGAAGATGATCCACAGCTCGACGCACTCCCCGTTGATGAGAAAGAGCAACCGCTCGAACTCCGTGTGGTGGAGAAGATCCCCGAACCACCTGGTGGATGGGTGGCCTTCATGAAATGGCTCACCACCAATCTCAGGTATCCCATCATGGCCCAACAGAAAAAAATACAGGGCAAGGTGATCGTTTCCTTTATTGTAAATAAGGATGGTACTACATCGGATGCGAAAATTGTCAAGTCAGCTAACCCACTGCTCGATCGTGAGGCTCTCCGTGTGGTACGTATGATGCCCCCATGGACACCAGGTGAGGATAAGGGAAAAACCTGTCGTACGATGGTGGCCATCCCCGTGGTCTTCGATATTTGATAACAAACGTAAATATATGATATACAGTTCAGAACAGTTCCTGAAGATGGTCAACGACTATCTCGAACAACTTCCTTACGAGCGTCAGCCGCAGAGTCTGTACACGCCCATCCAGTATGTGCTCTCCATCGGTGGAAAACGTATCCGTCCGATCCTGATGCTCCTGGCATACAACCTCTATAAAGATGATCCTGAGCAGATCATGCCTGTGGCCACTGCCATCGAGACGTATCACAACTACACCCTGCTTCACGATGATCTGATGGATCATGCTGATGTGCGTCGTGGACAACCCACCGTACATAAGAAATGGGATGAGAACACCGCTATCCTCTCTGGTGACTCGATGCTCGTCATGGCTTATGAACGGTTGGCTAAATGTCCGGCCGACAAACTCAAACCGATACTGGATCTGTTTACGGAGACAGCCCTGGAGATTGGTGAAGGACAACAGTATGATATGGATTTTGAGCATCGTACAGATGTGCGTGAGGAGGAATATATCGAGATGATCCGTCTGAAGACCAGTGTGCTGTTGGCTTGTGCCCTGAAGATCGGTGCCCTGTTGGCTGATGCACCGACAGCCGACTGTGATAACCTGTATGTCTTTGGTGAGAAGATCGGTTTGGCCTTCCAGTTGCAGGATGACTACTTGGACGTATATGGCGATCCGAAGGTGTTTGGCAAGGCCATCGGTGGTGATATCCTCTGCAACAAGAAGACGTACATGCTCATCAATGCTTACCTGCGTGCTGATGAGAAAGACCGTCAGGAACTCGACCGTTGGATCAATGCCGAGAATCCCGATCCGCAGCAGAAGATCGCGGCCGTGACAGCTATCTATAACCGGTTGGGCATCGACCGACTGGCAGAGGATCTGATCAGTTATTACTTCGAGGAGAGTAAGAAATATCTCGAGGCTCTCAGCGTATCACCCAGTCGTAAACAGCAGATCATCGCCTATACAGAGGTGTTGATGAAACGGAAGTTCTGACGCATGATAAGGATCATTGATACGCATACGCATCTCGATGGGGAGGAGTTTGCCGACGACCGACAAGAGGTAATCGAACGTGCAAGAGAGGCTGGTGTATGCAAGGTGTTTATCCCAGCTATCGACCTGCCCTCGGTAACAACCGTCATGCAAGTGTGCTCCGCCAATCCCGGTTATGCCTATCCGATGATCGGACTGCATCCCGAGGAGGTGCGTGGCGACTGGCAGCTGGTGCTCGAGGAGATGAAACAACTGTTGTCGGCGAATCTGCGGTCTGCTACCCAACCGCATGCCATCGCCATCGGAGAGGTGGGCTTGGATTACTACTGGAGTCGTGAGTTTGAGAAAGAACAGTTAGCTGCCTTCGAGCAACAGGTGGAGTGGAGTATCGAGACGCGTCTGCCGCTGATGATCCATTGTCGTAAGGCACAACAAGAGATGGTGCATCTCCTCAAACAATATGAGAAGGAATTGCCAGGTGGCGTCTTCCACTGTTTTACCGGCAACGAGAAAGAGGCAGCCGAACTGTTGCGCTTCGACCGTTTCCTGTTAGGTATCGGAGGGGTGCTCACCTTCAAGAAGAGTCATCTGCCCGAGGTCATCAAGACCATCCCCTTGGAGTGCATCGTGCTGGAGACCGACAGTCCTTATATGGCACCCGTCCCTATGCGTGGCAAACGTAACGAACCGGCCTTCACGGCTCATGTCTTGGAGAAGATGGCCGAGGCGTATGGTTTGTCACCCGAGGATGTTGCCGCTCAGACCACCGCCAATGCTATGCGGTTGTTTTTGCCGGAGGAAAAATTATAGATTACAGTATAAAAAAAGGAGTGTTAAGGTGTTAGTATATCCCCGTTTTTGGGTGAATTCTAAAAATTAGCCAGCTATCTGGATTGACTTTGTCGATCCTGTCTTGCTCGCCGCAGGGGCCCTTGCACAGCTTAAAATAATTCACAATAATGTGTATTTTTTTTGTCTATCCTTTAGCTACAAACAAGTTTGGCTAAAGGATAGACAAAAAAAAAGAACACCAGACGGTGTTCAATTATTATAATTTTGCGGAGAGAACAGGATTCGAACCTGCGAACCGGTTTCGCCGGTTACACGCTTTCCAGGCGTGCCTCTTCAGCCACTCGAGCACCTCTCCTTCAATTCGTTACGCTTGATCGGGCAACGCTTTTGCACGTTATTTGCACGTTTTTCCCGAATTTGCCCTGCAAAATTACGCTTTATCTTTCAAATAAAGGAATAAATCTGCATATTTTTTTTGTTTAACCGTTTTTTTTAGATAATGATACCGTAATTCGCTTCATTTGCACATGCGTTCATGATATCATTAGCGTTCCGTCCACGATCGATAATGCCAGATAGCATCCGTGATTATTTTCTCTCATACACCTCAATCGGCAGTCCATCGGGATCCTGGAAGAAAAGGAACCGCTTGCCGGTATATTCGTCGGTCCTTACCTCTTCATGCTCAACACCCATAGCATCCAACTCTTGCACGGTCTCTATGATATCGTCCACTTCAAAAGCCAGGTGCCGCAAGCCTGCAGCCTCGGGGCGTGTCACGCGCGGTGGCGGCGAGGGGAAGGAGAAGAGTTCTACGACGTATTCATCGCCCAGGGCAAGGTCGGTCTTGTAGGATTGTCTACTCTCCCGATAATGCTCGGCCATTACTGTCAGACCGAGGATGTGCGTGTAGAAGTGAAGGCTCCGCTGGTAGTCTGAGCAGATGATGGCGATATGGTGAACTTTGTTTAGGTGTAGCATCGTTATAAAGGATCTTGTTCTACCAGTTCGAGTCGACGTACGATGGTCTTGCGCTTCAGCAGCGTGCCTGGCGAAAGCACGGCGTTGGCGCCTATCCTGCAGTCATATATGATTCCATCATAGACATTCCGGTTTGCACGTTTCTATTTCTTGTCGGGCTGCTGACCGTCATGAGCTTTCCAGGCGCACTCGGTAATCCTCATGTCTGAGAATACGGCGGTAAACGATGACTCTTCCGGTGAGCACGCATAGATACCGAAGGTGATCTCGCCGGCTGCCGCCTGCATATGACAGATACGCATCTGACTGAAGGTTACGCCGTCGTAGGAGCACTCGATGCAGTAGTCGTCCTCACGGCGTGAGAACCGGTACCACATCGTCTTGACATTAGCGGGGATGGCGGTTGTGGCCCAGTCGGAATAACCATTGTTGGTAACCACGCTGCCCAGATGCTGAAACTCGTTGTTCTCGTATTCAACCGATCCTTTCAGCCAGTTCTCACTATCGAGATACATCACGATACCACACTGGTCGAAACGGTGATGACTGTCTGTAAAGTCGGTCTTCACCACAAAACTGAAGAATTTCTTCCGGGTCTTCATCTGAAGAACAGGGGCATTGTCGTTCTGAAAATGATAGTAGGTGCGTTGCCAGAGGTCGGTCTTGGGTGCCGTGGTGATACGTATCGTATCGTCTGTGATCTCAACCCTGCCAGGTGTCCTGGTCCACTCCATACTGTCTATCCGGATGTGCCCGCTATCAGCAAGGGCCATTTCTACATCGTCTGTAAACATCATCGTTGTCTCATTCTTTTTTTCTCCGCATGCCATGCATGTCATTATCAGGCAGAGCAGCGCTAAATGGTTCATTGTTTTCAGGTTATTCATATGATTGGTCTGTTATTAAATGGTCTGCCGATACAAGTGTGTGAACAGCCTCGGCGTTTTTCGTGCCTCAAAGGTACTGTTTTTCTTTCGAACAGGCAAATATTTGTGATAAAGGTGTATAGATTTAGTACGAATAATCATCAAAATAGATTTTAAATATTAGTTATGGTATGTTAATAGTTGTAAATCAAATAACAGCTCCTAAATCGGTTTTTTCAAAAAGTGGGGTGTCGGTAATTCACCACGGTGATTTAAAGTCTTGTAAAGTATTAAATAATAGGTGTTTTATAAAATATTGAAATATAAGAAGATACAGGGTTTTTTAAGTAAAAAGTGAATTACCAAAATCCCTTTTTTAAAAATTTTTACACGTTGTAAAGTTCTCACCAGTGTAAATATTTTTATATGTTTTGTAGTTGATGATGAAGTTCCTGATCTTCATCTTTACCTTTTCCTGTCGGTTTGATCACTTTTCAGTTGTGATTTAGTGATATATTTCAAGCAAATATATCACCTTTCATATGAAATTATATCCCCATTTTTGTCGGGATTAATCATTAAAAAACGATCGACTGTATGTTCAAGTAGTTAAGTACCATCATCAAAATCAATTAGGGACAATAATCGGTATGATGATGATTATTCCAAATTTGTGTTAATTCTTTCATTTGATCGATTGCTTTCTTATTGATTTGTTCTTTTTTTATTAATTTTGCAACCAATATAATAGACGTATTGATTTGACAGATACAGAATTAAACATACAGCAGATCAACGAGAGAGATGAGGGAGCATGGAAAGTTCTCTTCAACTGTTATTATTCAGCGCTGTGCTGTTATGCCGAGAATTATGTCGATAGCAGTTTTGAGGCCGAGGATATCGTGCAAGAGACACTTGTCAATATATGGCATAAGCAGATTCTGTTCAACGATACGCATCACCTGACCTTTTATCTTTATCGCGCCGTATACAAAAACTGTCTTTCTATCCATCGGTCAAAAAAGAATGTGGTGAATATCCATGCCTCCAATACGGTTCTTAATGATATCGAGAAGATAGGGTGGACCGATGATGAGTTTGCCGTGTCTATACGAGAAGAGATGTATCGTCGTCTGTGGATGGGCATCAGATGCTTGAGCGAACGGCGTAGGGAGATCATCGTGAAGACGATTGAAGGGAAGTCGATCAAGGAAATCGCTGAAGAACTGAATATCTCGATCAATACCGTAAAGAACACTAAAGCTAAAGCAATTGATGAACTGAGAAGTAAGGCAACCAGTTCTCCGCTCATCATGCTCTTGTAATATTTTTTTATCTGTACACATTTTTTTCCCATTTTTCTCCTTTCGAATAGTACTTTTTCCGTTTTCTGCATTAAAAGAGTAGATTAACGTTTAGAAAAAGTAGGATATGACCACTGACCAAGATAAGTTTGAGAAAATAATAGACGATATCGTTGCCGATCGTCTGGATGAGCATGCCGACGAGCATCTCCAGTCGGTAGCAGAGGAATATCGTCATGGTGATGCTGCTTCGCATCTGAAGAGATACGACCATTACGATGCCGACCAGGCGTATGATACGTTTATGAACAACGTCAAGACGAAGCAACGTGCGAGAAACCGTCGTACGATGATCGTCAGGTATTCCTTATTGGCAGCTGCCGTTGTGGCCGCCCTCTTCGTCTTTGTGCACATCGCCCGTCATGATGTTGAAGAGCAAGGCGTGATAACGGCTCATGAGGTAGGGCAGACAACCGACAGTTCAGAGAAGCAGGTTGCCCAGCAGAAGGCGATACCTTTCTACTCTTCTGCACAACCGAGACTGGAGTTGCCTAATGGTGATGTCATCGTGCTGTCAGAGGGTGGTACGACATTGGGTGATGCCAGTATTACCACGAAGGGCAATACCATCAGCGTAGATGGTGCCCATCATGAAGAGTTGGTCAAGTTGACCATCCCCCGCGGCCGTCAGTATGACCTGATCCTGAGTGATGGCACGCATGTGTGGCTCAATGCCGAGACCACCCTGTCGTTCCCCCTTTCTTTTCATGGCGACCGACAGGTGGCTGTAACCGGACAGGCTTTCTTCGATGTGGCGCATACGGGTGATGCCTTCTCCGTACAATGTTCTCAAGGTGTGGTAAAGGTGATGGGTACCACCTTCGACGTGCGTGACTATGCCGGTGAGACAACCAGCGTGACGCTCGTATCGGGAAGTGTTGCCTATACCACCAATAACACTACCACAGAGCTGCATCCCGGTGAGCAGGTCGTACAGGAGCAAGGCGCACAAACACCGGTCGTACAGCAGGTCGATACCCGTCGCTTCACGGCATGGAAGGATGGCATCATCTATTTCCAGGATGAGCGTCTGGAGGATGTCATGAGCGACATAGAGCGTATGTATGATGTGCATGTCGTATATACCGACAATTATCTGCGGGATATGTTGTTCACTGGTGAGTGCTCACGTTTCAAGAATGTCGACGAGTTCATGAAACTGATCCATTTGACCGGTCTGGTGGAATACGAGATCAAGGGAAAAACAATCATACTTTCATATTAACCTAATTACAATCTTATGAAAAAAAAGCTATGCTTCTTGTTGCTTATGCTTTTGCCATTAATGGCCATGGCACAGCAGCAGCATTTCAGTGGGTCGTTCTCTAATGAGAAGTTGGAGAATGTACTCCAGACGATTAAGAAGAAAACGGGAGTGAAATTCGTTTACAACTCAGCCGTTGTGAAGAATGCGGATCATGTTACCGCTACTGCTGATAACGAGACCGTGAAGGGTTTCCTCGACCGTATCTTACCCAAGTTGAAGTTGGTAAGTACCTGGCAGGATGATGTCTGTGTGATCAGATCATCTCAGAAGGGTAAACTCATCCATGTCTATGGTGTCGTGACGGACTACAACAACGACCCGTTGCCGGGCGTCTCTGTCCGTGGACGTGACAGTAAGATACACACGGTAACGGATGAGAACGGTAAGTACAATATAACAGCTACCGAACAAGAGGTGCTCACCTATAACTTCATCGGTATGAAGCCGCGCATCGTGGTGTGCGACCGTGCGAATATCGATGTGAAGATGCAAGAAGACATCGAATATGTGGATGACGTGGTGGTGATCGGTTATCAGGATATCGACCGCTCCAAGTTGACCTCCTCGGTGACATCGCTTAAAATGTCGGAGATACAGAACCCCGGTCTGACCACCATCGATAAGATGCTCGAAGGTCATGTGCCAGGTATGATCTACATGCAGAACTCCGGTCAGGTAGGTGCCACGCCGAAGATCAGAATTCGTGGTACGTCTACCCTCGTGGGAAACAGAGAGCCCGTGTGGGTGCTCGACGGTATCGTACTTAACGACCCGGTGCCCGTTGATCCCAACAACCTCAACGACCCCGACTTCGTGAACCTGCTTGGTAATGCGATCTCTGGTCTTAACCCTAATGATATCGATGAGATCAACGTGCTGAAAGACGCCTCCGCCACCGCCCTCTATGGTGCCAAGGCCGGTAATGGCGTGATCGTCATCACCACCAAGAAGGGTAAGGTAGGGGCTCCCTCTGTGACCTACAACGGAACGATGACCTATACCCGTCGTCCGCGCTATTCCGACCGTGATGTGTATATGATGACATCAGCCGAGCGTCTGGATGTATCGAAAGAACTCATCGAGCGCGGCATGTATTATAATAATGTGACACAGTGGTCGGGCTACGAGCAGGCGCTGCAGGATTACTATTCTGGAAAGATCGATTTCGATGAGTATCACCGACTCACCAACTACTACAGCGAACTGAATACCGACTGGTTTAAGTTGCTCACCAAGGATGTTGTATCCCACAACCACACCGCCTCTATCTCCGGCGGTTCTCCCACCATGCGCTATTATGCCTCACTGGGTTATGGCGATGAGGGTGGTGTCATCAAAGGCGAGAGCAACAAACGATATAACGCTACCGTCAACCTGAATGCCAACTACAAGAAGGTATCCATTAATTTCCAGTTGTTGGGTAACTACCAGAAACATGACTACTTAGCATCGGGAATCAGTGTGATGGACTATGCCTATAACATGGCCCGTACCATGCCGGCATACGGTACCGATGGCGAACTGTTCTATTATCCTATTAACAACTCCTTCGGAAATATCTATAACTACAATATCCTGCATGAGTTGGACAACTCTGGCAACCAGCAGCTTACGAATAATCTCAACCTACGTACACAGTTGCGTTACAACCTGTTGCAGTGCCTGAATCTCGACGGTATCTTCTCATACGGCATCTCCAATACCACGCAGGAAGAGTATTATACAGGCGATACGAAATATGTCTTCGACCTGCGTGCTGACCGTTCATTACGCTCTGACCTCTGTCCGCTCGGCGGTCAGTTGAAGCGTGAGGAGACACGTAACAACAACTGGATGGCCCGTCTGCAGGCTAACTTCATGAAGAATTTCGGTGCTAACAACCAGCATCTTCTTACAGCAAGTGCCGGTATCGAGGCCACATCAACTGAGTATAAGGGATTCGCGATTACCCGTCGAGGCTACTTCCGCGAATATGGTGGTTATTTCGACTACGTACCGACAGACTACGCCATGTATTACCAGCAATTTATGGCATCTGATGAAGGTAAGGGTAAGCGCACCCGCAACCTGCAGAATGAGTTGGCATATTACGGTACTGTAGGCTACGGTTTCCGTGACACCTATATCTTCAATGTACATATGCGTGCTGAGCGAAGCAACCTCTTCGGTACACGTGCCAATGATGAGTTCTCTCCGATCTGGTCTGTCTCCGGTCGTTGGAACATGAAGAAAGACATCCTCCGTAAGGTTGACTGGGTGACGGATGTAGCACTGCGTGCTTCTTGGGGTTATCAGGGAAATATGATACCCGGTCAGACATCACAGATGATCATCCGACAGAGCACCCTGACGGATTATATCTTCAACCAGCCCTACGCTACGATTACCAACTATCCTAACCCGAACCTGAAGTGGGAAAAGACATCGTCATCAAACGTTGGCCTCGACTTCGCCCTCTTTAATAATAAGGTACGCGGTACCATTTCTTACTTCTACAAACATACCAAGGATGCTTTCCTGACCAAGAAGATCTCTGAGATCAACGGTATCACACAGTATGTGGTCAATGCCGGTACACTGAACAACCAGGGTGTAGAACTCTCGTTCTCCTTCACTCCAATCGATCAGGCTAATATCGGTGGTAACAAACGCGGTTTTGTATGGCGTATCGATCCACAGATCGGTGAGGTGATCAACAAGGTGGTGAACCGTGCCATCAACAACAAGACGAACGTGCTGCGTGATGAGTTGACGTATAACGACTTCCTGAACGGTAATCTGGACGTGGCTGGCAAGCCTGTCGGTACCTTCTATAGTTATAAGTTCAAGGAACTGAATCATGAGACAGGTGCTCCCGTCTTCTACGGTACTGAAGAGGAGAAGAAAGAGGAATATCAGGCAGAGTATGCTAACCTCACCCGTGAGGAGGTCTTCCTGAAGGTGATGGAAGAGTCGGGTTGTCGTGAGCCTTATATCCAGGGTGGTATCTCCAACTATTTCGGATATGGCAACTGGGGTTTGTCTTTCAACCTGACCTATTCATTGGGTAATAAGATCCGTCTGTCGAAGATCACCTCCGGTTATGCTACCAATGTGGCATATCCGCAGCAGAACCTGCGCAAGGAGTTTGTCAACCGTTGGCGCCGTCCAGGTGATGAGGCTTATACCAATATCCCGGGACTCTCTACTGAGGCTACTACAAACTATTCTATGTGGTGGAATAACTATCCCGCTACAGCTTACTCATTTGCCGGTACGATCTATGATATGTACGACAACTCTGATCTGCGTGTCGTATCAGGTAACTACCTGAAGTTGCAGACACTCTCCCTGAGATATAATGTGGACGAGAAAATAACCAAGCTCCTGGGTGTTCAGGCAGCATATATCAACCTCGTCGGAACAAACCTGTTTACACTCTGTAGCTCAAAGCTCAAGGGACAAGATCCTTCACAGAGCGGTTCTGCTCCTGCACTGAATCTTTCCGTACGTCCGTCGTATAGTCTGAATATCAGTCTCACATTCTAATCGTCATACTTTAAAAGCATAAATACAATGAATACAATATATAGTTCTGTTAGAAAATTGATGTGTTCTGCACTTGCTGTCATGGGCGTGGCACTCGTTAGCTCATGCGGGGATTTCCTGGAAGAGTACTCTACCGACCAGCGCTATTGTGAGAATGCACAAGACTTGGAGGATCTTATGATTGGTGAGGCATTCCTTCCCACCAATAACCTGAGCACTTACTCTCCCGGATCACTCTCTCCGGATAATATGAGTACCTACAATATGGCCTATATCCACGTGCTGGATGATGATGCCGACATGCTCATGCTCAATCAGTATGTACAGACATCAAGCACCTGTTCTCCTATTCATGTGCTCGGAGCCATGTACCGTTGGGCAGCTGATCCAAATATGGATGACCTGAATAAGAAATGGACAGATGGCTCATGGGCAAATATCTATAAGCGCATCGGTGCGATCAATGCCATTATCTTCCAGTCAGAAAAGCTCCAACCCAAGCATGAGGCCGACGAGATCTTGATGAGACATGTTGCCGGTGAGGCTCATTTCCTGCGTGCTTTCTATTACCTGCAATTGGCCAATGTGTATGGTCTGCCGTATTCCAAGGCAACGGCCAACACCGATCTCTGCGTACCGTTGAAGATCAGTGAGACGATAGAAGACCGTTATTTCTCCCGTAATACCAATGCTGAGGTGTGGGGACAGATCGCTCAGGATCTCGATATCGCCGCCGAACAGTTGAAGGGATATAACCCCGAGACAA
>Ga0256405_10000538_pt1 | contig 124189 bp, 118 predicted proteins | sample RumenRJG_02DNA_FD_189096 | JGI IMG/M metagenome (GOLD analysis project Ga0256405, IMG submission 189096) | Bovine rumen microbial communities from Lethbridge, Alberta, Canada - RJG_02 | ecosystem: Host-associated > Mammals > Digestive system > Stomach > Rumen | place: Canada: Alberta... | reverse complement strand
TAGTGTTATTCCTATGTTATTTACTTTAATATTTTCATCTTTATATAGAAATAGTAAAAAATTAATAGAAAAAAATACAAAATAATTGATAAATTATAATTTAAAATGATCGTACTATTAAGATATTCCGTTCGCAATATGAATATCAGATGAAGAGATTGGAATAAAAAATTCTAGTCTTTTTATTTTAATTCAAATGAAATTGTAAAATAAACAATATTTCAAACAAAGGAAATTAAAAAAATATATGGTATAATATTTATAAATGGAGGGATAATATGGAATTAGATAGATTAGAAAAAATATTAAATAATTTATATTCTAAAGAGACTTGTTATCCTGGATGTAGAGAACAATGGAATAATGATAATAAAACTTTAGGACATTGTGCAATTGTAGCACTACTAATAAACGATTATTTTGGTGGAGATATTTGTAAGATAAAGGTAAATGATATAAGTCATTATTTTAATCATATAAATGATAAAATTATTGATTGTACAGCTTCTCAATTTAAAATTGATAAAATAGATTATTCGGATTATATTATTAAAACTCGCGATGAAATTTTAAGAAATGAAGATACTAAAAAAAGATATGAATTGTTAAAGTTAAAAGTTAAATTGAGTCTTATTGATGAAAAAATATATAATTGTAGTTTTTGTTCAAATATGGTAGAAAAATTTCCTAATAGTAAAACCGTTTCTTTTGGAAAACGAAAAGATATTGTTATACTTGGTGAAGCACCTGCTAATAATGGTTGGAGAAAAAGTGGAATAGCATGGTATGATACAAATCATAAGTTATTACCATCAGGTGTTGTTTTACAAAAATTATTAAATTTAATTGATTTAACTATAGAAGACACTTTCTTTTTAGAAGCTATTAAATGTTATCCGCTTGATAGAAAATATTTAAATAAGTGTGGCAATAATTGTAAGAAATTTTTATTTATGCAATTAGAAGAAATAAAACCTAAAGTCATATTATCGCTAGGTGATTCTGCAACAAAAACCATATTAGATTTTAAATATAAAAAGTTTGCTGATGTTGTGGGTAAAGTGTTTGATGTAAATGGATTTAAGGTTATTCCAATATATCATCCGAGCCCTATATCACCATTAAGCTATAAGGGTAACGAAGAAATATTTAAAAATTTGAATTTAAAAGAGATTGCAATCTTTTGAGATTGCAATAGGACTGAAATGGATTTTTTCAGTCTTTTTCTATAGAATTCACAACATCCCACTATTTTTATCAATTTTATCGAATTGGGATATATATATCCCTAGTAGTTTCAAGGATAAAACTATTATCACAAACTTGTTTTGGGATTAATTTTGTAAGTACAAAATAAGTTTGGTACCACTAGAAACATAGATTTTATATAGGTAAAATGTATGTGGTGGTACCATCTTCTTATCCTGATAAAAAAATACCATAATAATTATGGCATTTTTGGGATAAATAAGACTTCATCGACAAATTTATTATCTAGTATAATTGCTCCTACTAATACTCCTTGATTAGCTACTAGATTATTTATTATTTCTTTATGATCTTCATGTACGTTATTTGCATTATTTAAGTAATCTTCTACACTAATTGAATTATAGTTTTCGTATAAAGTTAATAATGTTTCCATATCTTTAATTTGTTTATATTCAAATCCTTTATAATTTTCTCTTAAAGATAACATTAAATCATTTAAAAATACATCAGCATTTTTATTAAAATATTGTTTTTCAAATTTAATGTTTGTTATATCTATAAAATATTCTTCATCACGACTAATTTCTATTTGTCGTATAAATTTATGTAATATTAATTTTTTAGTTTCAGGATCTAACTTTAACCATTTTTGATAAATAGGTAATTCTTTATTCATTAGATAATTGTTTAAATTAGTATTATTAAAGGAATCTATTAATTCTATTTTAATATCTAGTGGTTCTTCATAATTTAATTCTTTTTTCTTTGTTTCAAGTTCAGTAATCTCATTTTTTATCATTTCATTTTTACGATTAATAGTTTCTACATCTAAACTACTAGAAAGATATAATTCAACTAATTTTTCTTCTTGTTGTTTTAGTTTTTGAATCGCTTTTTCTATATTCTCAAAATCTTTATTAGTATCTATTTTAGGTTTAATAATATTCTCTGGATTTTCAGTCATATAGATTATTAATTCATTTAATAATTTAGATAAAGTTCTTTCTAATCTATCACAACTATAATGTAATCCTTTACCAATACATTTTTTGTTCTTACAAACTAGAAAATAATAGTCTTGATAACCATCTTTAGTTTTCTTATGAGAAAAAGTAGAACTTAATATATTCCCACAATGAGGACATACAACCAAATTAGAAAATATATGAGTATGTTTTCCATAGTTCTCATGACAATTTCTTTTTATTTGTTTTCTAGATTTATTCCATATTTCTTTACTGATAATTGGTTCACAATAGTTCTCAATTACTAATTGTTCTTCCTTTTTACGATTATATTTACCAAATCTAAATGTACCAATATATATTTCATTATCTAATATCTTACATACTCTAGAATCAGACCATTTACCTCGTTTTAAATATCTATTTTCATTTCTCATTTTTTCAGCTATTTGTCTATATGGTATTCCATCAACTGACATATTAAATATATCTTTTACAACTTCAGCTTCTACTGGTTCAATTTCTAAATGTTTAGTTATTGAATCTCTAGTATAGCCATAAGGCGGTTTATTAGGGTGTTTATGTTCAATAGCCATTTGTTCTAGTCCTCGTTTAGTTCTAGCACTTATTTCTTTTCTTTCTCTTTGCCCAAAGGCTAAATTAAGTCCAAACATCATTTCTCCATTAGCAGTAGATATATCAAATGGTTCAAGAGTTAATTCAATTCTTACATTATATTTATCACATTGATGTAGTAGCCAATATCCATCATAACCATCTCTTGTTAATCTGTCTGTTTTAATAGCTAAAAGAATATCAATTTTACCATCTTCAATGTCTTTTAATAATCTTTGCATTTCAGGTCGCATTAAGTTTTTACCAGAGTATCCAGCGTCATTATATATTCCAACTATATTATAATTATTTTTATCAGCATATTCTTTTAACATACGGAGTTGTGAATCAATAGAATATCCATTATCTCTTTGTTCATCAGTTGATACTCTTACATATATAGCAACTTTATTATTCATATTTAACCTCACTTTCTACATAATAAGACTTGTTATTAGTTTTTTATAATAGACTTCATATTTATTAAAGTCAATTCCTTATTTAGGGAATGAATTCTAATAATTTGTTATATATGTTTTTAATTCATTTTTATTAAATGTTTGTTTTGTTTGATGATTAATAAAATTATTTCCTTTAACGCGATCTTCAGGATATTCATAAAACTCAATTATTTTAGTTCTATAAAATAATAAATATCTTATAGGAATAATGGTTTCTATATTAGTAGGTTCAAGTACATTTATTTTTCCACTAGTTATTTGTATTTTATATGGATGAGTAGAACTAATAGTTTTTAATGTTCTTTGGCTAGGATTTAACTCTTGTAATAGTTTTATTTTCATAGAAAAAAGTGTCTCCTTTCTACAAAAGAAAACACTTTAGAAAATAAAAAGTACATCATTTCTGACGTACTTTGATTTTAAATGGAGCAAGTGACCGGAATCGAACCGGCATCCTAGCCTTGGCAAGGCCATATACTAACCGTTGTACTACACCTGCATACAAATATAATTATACATTATATTTTATGCAGTGTAAATATGTTTTGTTAAAAATTATTTAATTCGACATAAATTTATTTTATTTTCATATTTTTTAATGAGGTGGATTATGAAGAAATTATGTTGTTTAGTTTTGACTATTTTTATATTTTGTTTGGGTATTAATGTTAAAGCTGAAGATTTAAATTTAGCTCAAAATGCGAAATCAGCTATATTAATGGAAGCCAGTACTGGGGAGATTATTTTTGAAAAGAATTCTCATGAGAAGTTACATCCTGCTAGTATGACTAAAATGATGAGTATGTTATTAATATTAGAAAATATTGAGAAAGGTGTTATTAACTGGGATGATATTGTAACAGTTAGTTCTAATGCTTCTAGTATGGGTGGTTCTCAAATATTATTAGAAACTAATGAACAAATGAGTGTTTCTGATTTATTTAAAGGTATAGCTGTAGCATCTGGTAATGATGCGGTGGTTGCGATGGCAGAAAAGATTGCTGGTACTGAGGAAGAATTTGTTAATATGATGAATAAGAGGGCTAATGAGCTAGGTTTAACTGATACTAATTTTAAGAATTGTCATGGATTGGATGATGCAAATCATTATTCTAGTGCTAGTGATATGGCAAAAATTGCGATGGAGTTAGTTAAACATGAAAAGTTATTTGAGTATACTTCTATTTATGAAGATTATTTAAGGGAGGGTACTGATCGTAAGTTTTGGTTAGTTAATACTAATAAATTGGTTAGATTTTATAGCGGAGCTGATGGTTTAAAGACTGGTTATACAGGGGAGGCTGGCTTTTGTTTAACTGCTACTGCTAAGAGAAATGGTATGAGAATAATAGCTGTTGTTATGGGTGAACCTGATAGTAAGACTCGTACTAGTGACGTTAGTTCAATGTTAGATTATGCGTTTGCTCAATATGAGACAGAAACATTTTTATCTACTGAAAGTATATTAGATACTATTAATATTAATAAGGGTAAGAAAGAGTATGCTAATATTGTTCCTAAGGAAAATGTTACTATATTAAATAAGAAAACTGATAATAAGAAAAACGCTACTTATAATTTAGAAATGTATGATATGAAGTTACCTTTAAAAAAAGGTGATACTGTAGGTAAGTTATCTGTTTATGTTGATGATAATTTATATCGTGATATTGATGTTACTGTTAGTGATGATATTGAAAAAGCTGATATATTAACTTTATATGGTAGATATTTAAAGAAGATATTTACTGGTGATATTGTATTTTAAAAGGACTTCTTAGTCCTTTTTGTTTATTATATTTATAAATTCATTTATGTATTTGTTTTTTGATGTTTTTATATATCCTATATTAAATGTTCTTGTTGGTAGATTAAAGTCTGTATTTATAATTATGAAGTCTTTGTTTTGATAGTGTATTGGATTTCCTATTCCTATACCGAATCCTTCTTTTATTAATTCATGACATATACTGTGACTATTAAATTCATATGTTGGTTTAAATTCTATGTTGTTTTGTTTTAAATAGTTATCAAATAATTTTCTTCCTGTTGAATTATTTGTTAGCAATACGAATGGATAATTTAATAGTTCTTTTATTGTGTATGTTTTTTCTTCTAATTCTTTAAAGTGCTTTCTTGATACTATTAATTTATCTGTTATACTAAATGTTTTAATATTTATAAAGTTTTCTATTGTTTCATAGTCATTTTTTATTAATATATCTAGATGTCCTAATCGTGACATTTCATATAGAGTATTTATATTTTGAAATTCAATATGTATTTGTACATTAGGAAAAAGTTTTTTAAATTCTTTTATTGGATTTATTAATAGGTTAATAAAGTTTGTAGTTGTTGTTCCAACATATAGATGTCCGCTTTTTGCATTATTATTTTCTATTATGTTTATTGTTTGATTTAGATCTTCAAACATTTTTTTTGCGTGTTCATATAGTATTTTTCCTTCTTCTGTTGGAATTACACCTTTTTTATTTCTTTCTAGTAGTGTTGTATTTAATTCGTTTTCTAGTTCTTTTATTGCTTTTGTTATAGCTGGTTGTGATATTAATAGTTTTTCACTTGCTTTTGTTATGTTTCCTGTATTTACTACTTCATAGAAGTATTTTAATAGATTTAAATTTATATTATTCATAGTACACCTCGGTGTTATTATATCATAACTTATAGTTATTAATACAATAAAAATAATGTATTTTACTTATATTTTTTATTGCTTTATAATTTAATTATCAGAAAGGAAGATTATATGCTTTTATATTATTGATTTATTGTATTTTTTAATAATATGTGATAGTATATAACGAAATATGAGGTGGGTTTATGGCTTACAATTTAAGTAATGAATTTAGATTTATTAATAAGAAAAAAGTTTTTGGAGATAATAGATTAGATATATTCGAAAAATATGGTGTAGAAGCAGCAATAACAGATTTTTCTATTTTATTAGGAGGTATTTATTTTGATACAAATACTATTGATGGAAGAGGTTTAAGCCATAGAACTGGTTCTTGGTGGTTAGAGGATTATGATGGAATTAATCAGGTATTTAGAGTTGATGGATATGGCCTTTGCGATACAAGTCATGTTAATACTCGTTTTAATGGAATTCGACCATGTATACCTTTTTATACTATTTCCTCTGAATGTTCTAATTTAAGTGGTGGTATTAATGGTGTTAATGAGGTTTTATTTGGTGAATATCCGCAAATGGCAGTAGATAAGGATTTATCTACTGAATTGGAGATTAAGTTTAACGATGGGGATTTACTTCCTACAGGTAAGGAATATACAACTGATTCTGTTTATTATCAAGACATAGATAAGAAGTTTAGTCTTCGAACTCATACTGAATATGAATATAATGGTAATAAATATATTCGTTTTGTTGCTGATGAAAATGGTGATGGAAAAGTTTTATCGAACGGTATGACTGTGGAACTTGGAAAACCATATTGGATTTGTGTTGAACCAATAACATGGTTAGTTGATGATGATAAGCAATTGGCTATTTCAAAAAAAATAATATCATCTGGTATTCAGTTTTCTAGTAGTAGATATTATGGTGATTTATTTGCTAGTTCTCTTATTGATCAATTTTTGTCTCAGTATTTATCAAAAGATATTATTCCTTCTAATGCAAATAATTTAACTAATACTTCAAATACAGTTAATTTACCTGTTTTAGATGTTGATGACGTAACTAATGAAGATGTTATTGATGAGCTTGAAAGAAAGTTATCTGATGTTGATTCTTCTAATGTTAAAGATAGCAGTATAAATATGACTTTGATAAATCCTTATGATTTTGATTTAGATAGTGTTAGTGAAGATGAGATTATAAGAGGATGCATAGATAGTGGCGTTCCTGTGTTTTTACATGGTGCGTCTTCTGAAGGTAAGAGTGCTCGTGTTAAACAGATTGATCCTAAATTAGTTAAACTATCTTTGGCGGGAATTACTCCTGAAAAGTTGAATGGTAGAAGTGTTTATAATTCTTTAAAAGATACAATGGAAGATAAGAAACCTACTTGGTTAGAAAGATTAGAAAATATTTGTGCTTCTGAACCTGATATTAATCATATATTATTCTTAGATGAATTATCTAATGCTTTACCTAGTATTCAAGGTATGGTTTATCATTTGGTTTTAGATAGAGAAGTTAATGATAGATGGTCTTTACCGGATAATGCAAGAATTGTTTTAGCTGGTAATGAGATGAAAGATTCTTTAGCTGCTAATAAAGTTGTTGAACCTTTATTTAATAGATGCGCGCATGTTTATATTAAGACTAGACTTTCTGATTGGTTAATATGGGCTAGCGAGACTGGAATTCATCCTTCTATTTATTCTTTTATGGTTTATACAAATGGTAGGGCGTTAAGGAGTAATTTTAACGGGGAAAAACCTAATGCTGATCCTAGAAAATGGGAGATGGCTTCTAAGGTATTATATAGTACAGGTCAACCAGAAATGATAAGATCTTTAGTTGGTGAAGAAATAACTCGTGAATTTTGTGAATTTTGTAATCAAAAGGTTATAACATTGGATGATGTTTTAAAGGGTAATTATGATAATAATTTTATTAGTAATTTGAATACTGCTGAAAAATATGCGACTGTTGTTGGATTATCTTATGTTAATAAGGATAATTTAGAAATAGTAAGAGATTTTGTTAATAATTTAGGTCAGGAGTTTGTTTCTGTATTTGATTCAATATGGTGTTCTGGTAATGAGGAAAGATTAGAAATAATTGCTGAAATGAAGATGAATCAAAAGGTTAAGAAGTTATAGGTGATTATATGATAGATTTTAGTTTTTTAGATAATGAACAAGTATTTGGTAAAAATAGTTTAAAAATATTTGAAAAATATGGTACTGAAGCGGCTATAACAGATTTTTCTATTTTATTAGGTGAAGTATCTTCTCATGGTGGTTATGGGGCTTGGTGGGTTGATGGGCTTGATGATAAAAGTGGTAAGGTTTTATGTGATGCTGGATGTGAGACTGCTCTTGTGCGACATATAGGTGCTCGTCCATCTTTTGATGCATCTAAACATTTTTCTAAATTTAATGTTTTAGATTCTTCTGATGATATATTAAGAGTATCATACGGAGAATATCCTCAAATGGTGGCTGACGAGGAAACTTGCAAAGAATTGACTGATCAATTTTATAATCGAGGTTTAAAAGAAACTGGTAGAGTTTATATAATTCTTAGTAATTCTAATTATGATGGTACTGGTTTAGAACAAAGATTCTTCGAACATGAGTATAATGGAAATAGATATGTTGGATTTGTTGGAGATAAATATAATGAGGGAAAAGAATTATCTGATGGTCAGATTGTAAGTGAACGTAAGATTTATTGGGTTCGTGTTGAACCAATTGTTTGGTTAGTTGATAGGAAAACTAATATTGCTTTATCTGAAAAAATATTGTTTTCTGGAGTTCAATTTTGTAATTCAGCTGTATATGATAGGTTCTTTAACAAGACCCATATTAAATTTTTTATGGATAATTATTTTGCTAAGGAAATTGTTGCTTCTAAGGATTGTGATTTATTTGATGATGAAAACAATGTTTTAGAAAGCGATGATGTTTCTGCTAAGAATATTGAATTAGAGAATCCTTATAAGTTTAATTTAGATTCAGTAACTGAGGATAATATTATAAGAGGATGTATTAAGAGTGGGGTTCCTGTATTTTTACATGGTGCGTCTTCTGAAGGTAAGAGTGCTCGTGTTAAACAAATTGATCCTAAGTTAGTTAAATTATCTTTAGCAGGTATTACTCCTGAGAAGTTAAATGGTAGAAGTGTATATAATTCTGTTAAAGATGTTATGGAAGATAAGAAGCCTACATGGTTAGAAAGACTTGAAGATGTTTGTTCTTCTGAACCTGATAAAAATCATATATTGTTTTTAGATGAATTATCTAATGCTTTACCTAGTATTCAGGGTATGGTTTATCATTTGGTTTTAGAAAGAGAAGTAAATGATAGATGGTCTTTACCTGATAATGCAAGAATTGTTTTAGCTGGTAATGAGATGAAGGATTCTTTAGCAGCTAATAAAGTTGTTGAACCTTTATTTAATAGATGTGCTCATGTTTATATTAAGACTGATTTGAAAGATTGGTTGATATGGGCTAGTCAAAATAAGATTCATCCTTCAATTATTTCTTTTATGATTTATACAAAGGGTAAGTATTTAAGAAGTAAGTTCGATGGTGAAAAACCTAATGCAGATCCAAGAAAGTGGGAAATGGCTTCTAAGATTTTATATAAGACTAAAAAGCCTGAAATGATAAGAGCTTTAGTTGGTGAAAAAATAACTCATGAATTTTGTAAGTTCTGTAATCAAAAAATAATTTCTTTGGGCGATGTTTTGAATGGTAATTACGATCATATTTATTTGAATAGTTTAGATGTACAGGCTATTTATGCAATTATTGTTGAACTTTGTAAAGTTGATATTGATAAAGTAAAATTAGTTAGAGATTTTTTAAATTATTTTGGCGAAGATTATGTTAATGTTTTTGATTTAATATATTGTTTTGATAGTAAAGAAAAAATGGATATTATTTCTGAAATGAAGATTAATAAAAAAGTTAAGAGAAAATAGGTGTTTGTATGGATAAAAAAGAGTTGTTTATTTCTTATGTTAAAGCAAATGTCGCTCCTATATTAGTTGATTTTATGAATGCTTATGATATTCCTAATTCAGTTATTGTTGATTCTAATATTTCTTTAAGTGATTTAGTTGGTGATAATGGAGTTCCTTCTTGGTATTTAGATTTGACTTGTGATAGTTCTTCTAAGTTTTTAGTTATTAATAATATCGATTTAATTAGTAAGGAAGAACAATTAAAATTTATTGAGTTATTAAAAGATAGAGAAGTGTGTGAGTATAAGATTCCTGATAATGTTGTTATTGTTTTATGTGTTAGTAATAAAGGTAATATTGATGAAAGAATTTATTCGTTAGTTGCGGATGTGAGGGATTAGTTATGTTTGATTTAGAAAGTATTAAGAGAAAATTACTTATTAAATATCCTTTTTTTGGAAGTGTTATTGCGAATGTTCAATATAAGGAAGATGCTTCCGTTGGTACAGCTGCAACTGATGGTGAGGTTATTTATTATTCTTCCGATTATTTAAATAGTATTAATTTGGATAAGCAATTATTTATTTTTGCTCATGAGGTTTGTCATATAACTTTTAATCACATATTAAGAAGTGAGGATAAGGACATTGACTTGTGGAATACTGCGACTGATGCGGTTATTAATGCATTTTTAATGAAGGATGGTTTGGAAATTATTGATGGTGGGGTTAATATGCCAGAAGCTATTAATTATGATGCTGAACAATTATATGAAAAACTTTTAAATGAAAAAAATAATTCTTGTAAAGAATGTAATAATTCTGATGAAAAATCTGGATCTTCTAATAATAGTTCTTCAAATGAAGGAAATAAATCAAATGATAGTTCAGGGTCTTCTAGTGATTCTGATAATCAATCAAACAATGACAAAAGTGAAGAGGGAACTTCTGGAGAGTCAAACAATGATTCTAATAATTCAGATACTAATTCTTCTGACTCTAGTATGTCTGATAATTTAGATAATTCTAATGAAAATACTGGTGAACAAGAATCTAACGATAGTTCAAATAAATCTGAAAATAGTAAAGAGTCAGGTAATGATTCTAAAGATGAAAGTAGTTCATCTGATAAAGGACTTGATGAAAAAGATGAAAATTCTAATGCTGATTCTAGCAAATCTAGTTCTTCTAATAGTGAGTCAAAGGAAGAAAACAGTAATGATGATATGAATTCTTCAGAACAATCACATAAAGAAGATGATGATTCTAAGAATTCTTCTAATGAAAAAGATGAAGAGTTTTCTAATAGTAATCATAGCTTATGGAAAGATGCAGTTAAGAAACATAAGGAAGAAAATAGAAAAAATAATTCTTCTGAAGAATTAAAAAAGAAACATGATGATAAAGAAGATGTCAGTGAAAAGGAAGCATTTAAACAAAATCGTGAAGAAAAGAAGAAACAGTTATATGATATGAAAAGAATGATTGTTGAAGAAACACCTATTGCCGGTGAGGATACTAATGAGGAATCATTTAGTATTGATGAGTCTGGTACATTGAAACCAATATTTGATTGGAGATATGTTTTAAAAACTAATACTCAATTTGATTATGATTGGTCTTATAGGAATTCTTATATTGAGGATGGTGTTATTGATTCTAGATTAGAGGAACAGCCTTTTTGTGAAACTGAAATTTTACTTGATACTAGTGGTTCTATTGATGAAACTATGCTTAGAAATTTCATTATGGAATGTAAGAATATTTTACAAGTTTCAAGATTGAAAATAGGATGTTTTGATACTAAATTCTATGGTTTTAATGAGATTAGAACTATTGATGATTTAAAGAATATGGATTTTATTGGACGTGGTGGAACTGATTTTAATTGTGCGGTTAATGCATTTTCATTTAGAGTAGATAATAGAATTATATTTACTGATGGTTATGCTGATATGCCTAATAAACCAATGGATATTGTATGGATGGTTTATGGTGATAAGAAAATTAATCCAAAGGGTGGACAGGTTTATTATGTAACTGATGATCAGTTGAAGAAATTACGTTGTGTTGAAAGAGAAAAAGTTTTAAAGAAATATAGATAAAGTCTTTGTTTTAATACAAAGTCTTTTATTTTGTTATAGAGTATTGTATAATTAATTATACAGCTTTTTCATATTTTTGATTTTTTTATAGTTTTATGTTATTATATGCGCAAATGAATGGGGGAAAATATTATGAATAAAGAGATTAAATATGATGTATTAATTAAATTACCTGCTAAAATTGCTACACCAATTCCACCAATTAGTACAGTTTTAGGCCCAAGTGGAATTAATCTTACAAAGTTTTGTGAAGATTTTAATGGGTGGTCTAAGGATAGAGTAGGATTTATAGATACCGGAGTTATCATTTATGACGATTTAAGTTATGATATACTTACTAAAGAACAATATTTAACTTTTAAAAATAGTGAATTTACTACAGTTATATCTGCAAGTCCACTTTACAATGATTTTAAAGAAGACGAAGATAGAAGATTCCATAGATAATAAAAATTGAGATGGTAAATTTATTGTTTTAAATATCATAAAAAAACGATTGCTTTATTACTTTAAGCAAACGTTTTTTTTTATTATTTTGCCATTTCAACTATATTCCTAATATATATTTCATATTCATTATTTTCTAGTTATCATTTCAATTAATTTTTTAACACTATAATTAGGTGTTTTTTTATCTATTGTTGCTATACCAATATATCTTTTTGGAATACTTGGTTCAACTTTAATTTCATATAATTCTTTTTTTTCTAATTCAGATTTTATAAATTCTTTTGTTGCATATCCTATGCCAAATCCAGCACTTACTAAGTCCATAATTAAATTATAACTAACAACTTCCAATTGAGGTTTTAAATCTGTATTATTCGACTTTAAATAATTATTCAAATATGCTCTTGTATTTGATGGCATTTTTTGAAAAAGTAATGGGTAGTTACTTAATTCCTTTAATGTTATCTTACCTTTGGTTAAATCAAAATACTTTTTATTTCCAACAAAAATATCATGAACATTAGTTATAGGAATAATTTTTAAATCCTTATTCTCGTCCATAGGTAAATTTAAAAATAAAATATCAAGATTTCCATTTCTAAGTTCTTTTAATAAATTTGTTGTAAGACTATTTACTATTTGTATTTCAATTTTAGGATACATTTCGTGGAATTTTTCTAAATATGGTATAACGACGTGCTTCGAAACTGTTGTCGAAGCTCCTATTCTTATTGTACCACTATCAAGATTTCTTAAATTTGATAAAGCATTTTCACCATTAATAATATTATCTATCGCAGATTTTATATATTCAAATAAGACATTTCCTTCTTCTGTTAAAACAACGCCATGCTTTGTTCTTGTAAATAAACTTACTCCTAGTTCACTTTCTAATTTTTTTATTTGAAGAGTTATTGCTGGTTGTGAAATAAATAAAATACTAGCAGCTTTTGATATACTTCCTTCTTTTGCAACAACATAAAATAAACGATAAAGATCTAAACTAATATTCATAATATTACCTCCACTTATATATAATATAAAAAATATATATTATACTTATAACATATTTTGATGTATAATGCAATTAGGGGAGATGAATTTTATGGCTAAATTTGAAATAAAAGAAAATGAAAACAATGAAAAAGAAAAAAACAATGAAAATAAAATAGATATAACAAAAATTCTTAGAAGAGATTTGTTTGATATATTGAGAAAATCATACAAAAGTTATCATGAAGCTGAAGAAGAAAATAAAAAGATTTTATTACAAAGAGAAAATGAAATAGAAAATGCAAAAAAACGAATTATTGATTCATATTCTGAAAAAATTAGTAATTCTAATTTATTGGTAAAGGAGTCTTTATCCACATTGAATAATTATGATGCTTTGATTTCTAAGTATTCTACATTTAATCAAGATATGATTGGAATTGCGATTACTGAACTTGTTAAGATAATTGAATGTAAAGAGTTTTTATATAAAAAAGTTGAAGATAGATTTAGAAAGATAGTTCATGGACCTATAGACAGTTGGGATGAGATTGTTGAAAGAAAAGCAAATATTATAGTTAAAAGTGAAGAGTCTTGTGATTGCTATGATAATTCTTATATTCATGATTATGACGGATATCAAAGTAAAATAGAACAACTTGCAGAAGAAGGGAGTGCTATTATTTTATCTCAATATGATTTCTATTCTGATGCTCCTAGTGATATAACATTTTTTACTTCAGAAAATGGTAAGGTTAAATGTAGTATAAAATTTGGAAAGTTTAAATATGTAAAAGATTTTATTACAGAATTGGTTAGGTATAGATATGATAGGAGGTTGAAGGATATTAATAGTTCAGATATTCTTAAATGCATGAAAGATTTTATTTCTAAACATGATTATTTGATTGTTCAAAATTCTATTGCGAGTGCTAATGAGAAAGTTTTAAAACTTTCATTATAAAAAAATTAATTAAAAGGATGATAACTCATAATTACAAACCATCTTCTTTTTCTTTGTCTTATAAAATTCTTCTGCTGCTTCATTCATTCTTAACACAAAAAATATCAATTTCATTTAGAAATTGATATTTTTCTATATTAAGTTCAAACATAAAAGTTCGACAGATTTTCCAATTGAACGATAACAAAGGTTATCCGAAACCTTAGGAATAGTTGATAAACAACTAATCACTAATAACATTATAGCACATTTTTTTATTAATCAATTATTTTTTTTAATTCTTTAACATAATCATCTATTGAAATACATTTTTTTGATAAAGATTCTACTATTTTTTTATAATCATTATTATATTTTACTTGGTCTACATTTTTATTTTTCAAGACTTGATATAGTGCAAATAATACATTGCTTTCCAATATTCTACTTTTATCATCTTTATCAATATAATTTATACAATTTAAATATAAAATTACATTAGGCCTAGTTATATATAATGGGCATTTTAATATAATTGATATACACTTTAATTCAAATGCTTGCCCAAATAAACCGATAAAAGTAAGTATTACTTGTTCTATTGCACTCATATTATTAATTTTTTCTTTATCTATTCCACAATCAACATATCCTTGAGAGATTTTTTCTTTTAATGTCATTTTAGGGGTTGAATCTACTGTAAATAAAATTTTATTTAGTTTTGGAAATTTTTCTTCTAATTGTTCAAATGATAATGTATTATTATCACTTATAAAATCATCAATGTCATTATAACTTATGTCTAAGTTTTCATCTATATATTGAATTGTAATATCTCTGGCAGTTTTATAAATATCCTCTTTAATTTCTAGAATAAAATCATTTGGATTAATATATATAATTGTTCCATTTAATAATTTATCTTCTAGTTTAAGTGTGTTATCTATTGCATTATCTAGTATTTCTTTAATTCTTTCAAAAGCAAAAAAATCATTTAACTTTAAAAACGAAGATAATTTTATTATTGGATCTGCTATTATTATTTTTTTTCCAGAAAATGTAACTGGATTTATTTCCATAGAATAATTATCAAAGTATGTAGCACCACCATAATATAAATAATCAGAATTATTTAATTCTAAAAAATTTGTTATTGTTTTTTTATTCCTTTTTAATAATAATTCTATTTCATCTAACAATAATAAGTAATCGTCATATTCCTTCTTATTTTTTTTAAACTTTTGAAGTATCTTTAAATACTCTTGTTGATAAGTAATAATATTTTCAATCATTATTTTACCCCCAACTCATTATTCATAATAGATATTATTTTATCTAATAAGAAAATTAAATCATCACAACAATTAACTAATTTTTGCTCACATTCCGTATCAGCGACACTATGATAATTATGCGCTGGGTTATCACATATTAGTAATGAACTTTCTCTAATAGCTCCCCAATATCCATGTGAAAAGCAAGTATCATAATCATAATATGTATCATATAAATCTTTCTCATCAACTTCCATAAATTTTTTTCTTACATTTTTATCAGCAAAATCTCTAAAACTTACTTTTAAGAATTCTTCACTTTTTGTTTCATTTGCTAATAGTTTTAATATTACTTCATCAAAATGATTACAATTGTCACTTAATGTAGTTCCTTCTTCTATTCTCTTATAAATCATTTTATATTTTGAACTACCATAATCTTTAAATGCTTCCCATATATCAGGGTTATCCTTTTCTTGAGAACATAAAAATTTTATATTAATTATAATTTCTACAATAGTTCTTAAAACTAATCTTGATGTTATAGAAATATATAATTCATTATCAATTATCTCTTTTGCAAGCTTATATACATAAGTAATATTACCAATTATTACATCTCTTTTGTCATCTGCTTTTATTTCTTCAGATTTAAGTATTAAATTTTTTAATTCTTTTATTTTATCTATTAATAATTCCTTATTACAACTTTCAGGATATACAATTGTTTTAGGTTTACAATCAGTCATTAAATACATCTCCTCATAAAAATACTTTGAATATTCATAACTACTTTCAACAAAATCCATTCCTTCCATGCTAGATAAACTTATTTTATATGCATCAAGCAGAGGATTATCTTTTTCTGTTGATGGATATTTTTGAATTGCATCTTTTATTATCATATCTTCTTTTGGAAAATAAATTTTATTAATTTTTAATATCAAAGCACAATATCTTATATCCATTGCAAAGTCACTATGTCTATCATACATTTTTTCTATAATATCAACTAGTTTTTCAATTCTTTGATTATTTGATTTAGCTCTATCTATAAATGAATTTCTAGTTTCTTTATCAAAATTAGAAACCACTATTAGTGGATCTAAGACATTATTACCAAAAATCTCTTTTATTTTATCATATAACTCTGTTTTCTTATTTGAATCTAATTTTAATATTAAAGAGAATTTATCACATGGCTCATTAAATGTATCAAGCATATATTCTTTTAGATAATAAAATTTATTAAAAAAATCTTTTTTAGAATTACATGAATCACGTAATAAGCCAATCCATACATATTCTGGCAATCTTTCTTTAGACCAAGAACATAGGTGCATAATACTTCCTAATGGTTCTTGCATAAATGGTGGTATGAGTTCTTTACCAATTTGCTTATGCTGATTAATAGTCGAGTTTTTCATAAATTTCCTCCAAACAAAAAGTATCATTCTATTGAATGATACGAATCTATATTAATTTTACCATAAATTCGTTATAAAGTCTCTAAAAAAGACTATATTTGTGTTAAAATATTTATAGGAGATGATTTAAGTGAAGAATTATTATATTGACCTTGGTTCATCAACAATAAAAGTTTATTGTTTTGAAAATGAATTAAAACTATTAGAAGAACATTCAATTTATTTTAAAAATGATTTTGATGAAAAAAAAGGAATTAGTGAAAATAATTTAAAAGAGTTATGCGAATACTTTGAAGAAATAAAAAAGAAATATGATTTAAAATACTATAATACAAATATTTATGTTACGGGTATTTTTAGAAATCTAGTTCAAGAAAGAAAACAAGAATTAGTTAAACTATTTAATGATAAATTTGACTTACATTTTAATATTATAAGTCATGGTATTGAAAATTACTATTTAGCTAAAGCAATGCAAAATGATTACAATGGTAAGAAAGTATTAATTATAAATATGGGTGGTAAAACAACTGAATTAGTAACTTTTGTCGGTAAAGATATAACTAATACTCAAAATATTAATGTTGGTGTTGCTGATTTATTAAATAACTTTGATAAGGTTAATGAAAAATATAGTGGTAATACCCTAGAAGAAATGGAACAATTCATTACTGATAAACTTAGTGATGTAGTTTTAGATAAAGATTATGATTGTGCTATATTCACTGGTGGAGAAGAAAGATTTGAATTATTAGCAGAATTTAACTTAGTTGAAAACACTTTGTTTAATGATAATATTCATAAGTATATGCTTACACTAGAGGACTATGTTGCAGGAACTGAAAAAGTGTTGTATAATATGTCACTAGACGAATTACATTCATTAATGCCATCAAATCCAAAATGGATGGACGGAGCTAGAAGCGGAGCAATTATTCCATTGGTGCTATTTAAAAAAGCAAATGTTAAATGGATTATTCCATCAGATTTGAATTTAATTAATGGTGTAATAAATGATTTAAATTAATTTCATTTTAAGGGGGTTAAAAATGAAAGTAGTAATAAGTGGAAGTTTTAGAAAATCACTTACAGAAATAATTGAATTAAAAGAGCAACTTGAGGGCAAAGGAATAGAAGTATTAAATCCTAAAAGTAAAACTACTATTGATAATAATGACAATCCTGAATTTGTCCTATTTGCTGGTGAGAAAAATGAAGATGCAAATGAACTTGAAAGAAAATACTTAGAGAGTATTGCTTCTTCTGATGCACATATTGTATATGTCACAAATGGATATTTAGGGGAAACTGCATTTAGTGAAATGTTATTTGCTTGTAGTTTAGGAATTCCTATTTATTTAACTGAACAAATAGATACTTTATATTGTAGTGGTAAACCTCAATCGATTGGATTACTTAAAGCAATAGAAATGTTAGTTACAAATGGATCAGTAAAAATTGGAGTATCTAATCTATTAAGTGATTATAATTTTGGTGGAAGACAATTAAAATTGAAAAAAGATGATGATGGAACCTACCTTTCATAATCATCTTTTTCTTTGCCTAAATCTAATTCTTAAATGTCATCATCATTTAAAACATTATCCTCATACATATTATTAACAACATCATTATATTTATCGTCTTTATCATACCAACTTTGAAATTTAATATTTAATAATTTTTTTGTTTATGTATATTTTAATATTTAATTTTTAACGGTTTGATGTTATAATTTTATTGGCTAGAAGGTTAGTTTTATTTATTTTAAACCATTTAAATGTTAAAATATAACAAAGAAATAAGATTAAAAACTAGTGAAAAAAGCAGAATACATGTATGTCTTATTGGATAATCTAATGTGGGAATATGCTAAAAAAAATTAATAGGAGTTAAGGTGAATATGAATAATGATAAAAAAACATTTAAAGCAATAATTGATAACGAAGAAAAAGAATTTGAAATATTATATACTTTTAAATCCTTTAAAACTAATAAAGATTATATTATATATACGGATAATAAATATGGTGAAGATAATATGTTAAATGTTTATTCTTCCATTTATTATCCCTCTGAACCAAATAAAGTTTTTGAAAACATCGAAAATGAAGAAGACTGGTTAGAAGTTGAAAAATTTATGAAAGGCGTTAGTGAATATTATGAATGATTTTTTATCACAATTACATCAATCTGACATATTTAGATACATAATGATTTCTGTTGAAGCAACAATACTTGGATATGGTCCTGCTTATCTTGCAAAAAATCGAATTATAAACAATTATAGTTTTAGAAGAGATTTTAAAATACAAAATGTAAAAACAGTTGGATTACCCATAGAAGTAGTTAGAAAAGTAGATGATTTAAATGAATCTGAAATATTAAAAAAACAATATGGCGACATATTATTAGAATTTATTAATGTTTTGAAAAAAAATATCTCAAAAGAAAATTTATCTATTTTATTTAATAATTTTAGTACACTTAGTTTTTCTGAAAAAAATTATAAATTGTTACGCAAATTATTTGGTGGAGAAACAGATGGTTTGTATAATGAAAAAGAAAATCAAATAGTATTAGATAAAAATTCATATCATAAAACTATTTACCATGAATTGTTACATGCATCTTCAACAATCGCTGAACCAAATGGAGAAAAATATTATTCAGGCTTTCATCAAATTAATAATAATGGAAGCATAGGAGAAGGATTAAATGAAGGGTATACACAATATCTTACAGAAAAGTATTTTGGTGATAAAGAAATATTAAGAGCATATGATTATGAAAAAACAATTGCAAAAGCAATTGAATTCATTGTTGGAAAAGAGAAGATGGAATCACTGTATTTTAATGCAAATCTTAATGGTTTAGTTGAATGTTTAAAACATTATTGCTCAGAAGAAGAAATATATAAATTTATTGATACTATGGATTTTATTAGAAATTATGCACGTGCAGATCATTTAACATCTAAATCGTATGAATTAATAACAACCAGCATGAGAAATGTTAACAGTTTTTTAGTAAGAACTATATTTGCAAAGAATATTATCGAATCTGAGACAAATGAAATAGATAAAGTAGCAATACTAACAAAAACTTCTTCAGACCTTGCAAATATACCTTTTCAAATTAAATTCAATAAAAAAGATTATACTTTATATGATGCTGAATTATTTTCAGAGGCTATTTCAACTGTTTTATCCAATTTTAATTTAAACGAGGATGAAAATACAGTATCAAAATAATATAATCATTAAATTAAAAAGATAAAAAAAATAAAAGTGTTGATACTAATTTGTAATACTGAATAAATAATATTAATCAGTAAAAACATGGTAGTATCTTTTTATTATATATATTGTTGCATAGAATTTATTTATTATTTAATATATTTTACTACATAAAAAAGAAAGGACTATTAAAACTAAGTAATTTTAATTAAGGCAATTATATAGTTTTTTATAAATATTTACATATTTATCTTTTTTTGATATTATATGTTCAACGAGGTGTTATTTATGAGTTTAGAAAATACAAGAGAAGAAAGAATAGAACAATTAAAAAGACTTAAAACAGCATTACAAGCAGTTTTAGAATTAAGAAATGAATCAGAAAAACAAGATAAAAAAGTTGAAGCTGAACAGATAGAAACATCAAGAATGCCAAGACGAACAAATCCAAGAAGAGAAGCGATGCTTGCAAGACGAACAAATCCAAGAAGAGAAACGATGCTTGCAAGGAAAAAGAGAACAATGATACCTACAAATAATCATAGAAAAGCAGAACTTATTAAATTAAGAAATGATATAATGGCATGTGAATATAATATAGATAAACAAGAACGTTTAAGTCAATTAAAAGAATTAGAGAAACAAAGCTATGGTTTATCTGAAACTGAATTTCAAAAACGTTTAAGTAAACTAAAACCTACAATAATAATTTTATATGAAAGATAAAACTATAATTAATTAAGAAAGTGAGGCGTTATTGATGAGTATAGCAAGTGCAAGTAGAAGAGGAACAATTATAAGTTTAAAAAGAACAAGAAATGAACTTTTAAGACTACAAAGAGGACCTTTAACAAGAAATCATATCTCAAGAAGAAAGCTGATAAATCAAAGCCAAAGCCGAATGGTACTAAAAAAAGAAGAAGAACCTAAAAAAATACTTATGTATGTAAGATAAAACTACTATATCAATTACAAAAGACAATGTATTAACAAACCATTGTCTTTTAATTTTTTTTATTAAGTTTTATCTATGAATATTAACGATTTGGTGATATAATTTTAGTAGCTAGATGGTTGATGTTTTGGCTTTTTATTGTAAAACTTAAATACAATCAAATTAGTAAGATTTTATAGTGGAGCAGATGGTTTAAAGACTGGTTATACAGGTGAAGCTGGTTTTTGTTTAACTGCTACCGCTAAGAGAAATGGTATGAGGATAATAGCTGTAGTTATGGGTGAACCTGATAGTAAGACTCGTACTAGTGACGTTAGTTCTATGTTAGATTATGCTTTTGCTCAATATGAAACTGAAACATTTTTATCTACTGAGAGTGTGTTAGATACTATTAGTGTTAATAAAGGCAAGAAAGAGTTTGTTAATATTGTTCCTAAAGAAAATGTAACTATTTTAAATAAGAAAACTGATAATAAGAAAAATGCTACCTATAATTTAGAAATGTATGATATTAAGTTACCTTTAAAAAAAGGTGATACTGTAGGTAAGTTATCTGTTTATGTTGATGATAATTTATATCGTGATATTGATGCTACTGTTAGTGATGATATTGAGAAAGCTGATATATTAACTTTATATGGCAGATATTTAAAGAAAATATTTACTGGTGATATTGTATTTTAGAAACTATCTTTTTTGATAGTTTTTTCTTTTATTTATTTTATTAAAATTGTATAATTAGTATGAGGTGTACATATGCTTAGATTATTTGATAATGATAAAGAAATAAAATGTGATATTAATAAATATATAACTGATGTTTTTCCTTTAGAAAATTTTTCTGCTTTTGGGTTTTATATGGATGGAGTTTATTTTAAGACTGGAGAACATGCTTTTCAGTATTTAAAGTTTACTGATTCTAATATACGTGATGAAATACTTAATTGTAGTAATCCATATGATGCTAGAAACATTGGTAGAAAATATAAGAGTGAAAGAATTTCTAATTGGAGTGAGGTTAAGTATGATTTATTGGAGGAAGTTTTTAGATTAAAGATGGAACAAAATCCTATTGTTAGGGATTGTTTATTGAATACTTTAAATTATACTATTTGTGAGTATTGTGTTGACGAAGATACTGAGTGGGGGCTTGATAGTAATGGTAATGGTGAGAATAGACTTGGTAAGGCTTGGATGAAAGTAAGAGAGGGTTTAAAATGAAACATGAGTTTTTTATAGCTGGTAAGACTAGAAATAAGGATAATATTTTAAAAATTTGTGATTTATTTGATAAGTATAATATTTCTTATTATTGTTTTTTAAAGAATGATGAGACTATTAATAGTTATGGTAATAGTGATGATGTTAATGATAAGATGGATGCATTTGAGTCTTTAGATTTAAAAAGTGATGTTGTTTTAAATATATTCAATCAAGATTTAGAAAATGAAAAGGCTTCTAAGAATTTTTTACTTGTTTTACCTGCGGGAAAATCTGGACATATTGAGGCTGGTATTGCTTATGGAATGGGTAAGAAATGTTATGCGATAGGTGAGTTTGATTCTACTGATTCTTTATATAACATTTTTGATAATATATTTAGTGATGTTGATGAATTAGAAGAGTTTTTAAAGAATTATTAGTGTTTAAATTATGGAGGGTTTATGAATATAATTGAAGAAATTAAGGAAGAAATATATAAATTTATTAGAATATATGGTTATAAAAAAACAATTGAATTGTTTGAGGATAAGGTTATTCAATGTAATAATTCTAATTTGTCTATGTGGTTTATACAACATGTTGAAGGCGCTGATTATTTTAAACATAGTAAAGTTATAGTAGATGGTAAAAATGTACAGGATAATTATTGGTTTGCAAGAGAAATTGAAGGCTTAGGAGAAGATGTTGATATTAGACCTCATGGTAAGGTTATAATTGATAGTAAAGATGCATATTATAATTATTGTTTTGCTGGTATTGATGGTGCAGATATGAAGGTTCATGAGAAGGTTGTATTAGAAAGTGGTGATCCTAGAATTAATCTTAATTTTGCTCAAACTATTAAAGGTGCGGATATTAAGGCTCATGAGAAGGTTGTAATTGATAGTAAGGATCCTGAGTATAATTATGAATTTGCTCGTTTTATAAGCGATGCAGATTTTAAAGCTCATGAAGATATTGTTATTGAGAGTGGTAGTGCTAAATATAATTATTTATTTGCTTCATATGTTGAGGGTGCTGATATAAAGGCTCATGAGAAGGTTGTAATTGATAGTAAAGATCCTGAGTATAATTATGAATTTGCAGTATTTATAAAAGGTGCAGATGTTTTAGCTCATTCTAGAGCAGTAATTGAATCTGGTGATCCTGAATATAATTATATTTTTTATAGTGATATAGATGGTGTTGATAAGGAAGCACATAAGAAAGTTGTTCTTGATAGTGGAGATGAATTACATATTCATATGATTAAGTCTGATGAGGCAATACGTTTTGATTCTGAAGAATATTCTCGTGAAAGTATTAATAGTAAATTTGATGAACTTTTTAATCAATTGAATGGTAAGACTAAAGTTAAGAAAAAAGACTAGAATTTGATTTCTAGTCTTTTTGTTTGAAATTTATTTTAGCTTCTGTTAGTTTTTTTAATCTTTTATTTTCTATCATTTTTTTGATGTCTACAAATATAAAGTGGTATGCTGCTTCCCATATCATTACCCAACCAAATATTGATATTACTTCGTCTATTACGAATGCATCTAAATTATGAAATATTTTTGATGTTACTAGAAGTATTGTTCCTATAAATATTAATAATAATTCTAGGCTTAGTTCATATTGTATTTGTAATATATTTTCTTGTATATCTATTCCGAAGTTTGATCTAATTGCGTCTATTATTTCTTTTTTTTCTTCTTCTTTTATTTCATGTTTATGTATTATATTTATTTTAATATTCTTTTTTGAAGGAGTTCCTTTACAACAACTGTAGATATAGTTACTTAATTCATCTGATAGTTGTTCTTTATTGTATGGATTAAATATTTGAGTTTCTTTATCTAATGTTATGTTTATGTTTAGTTTTTCTTTTTTCATTCTATCACCATTTATAATTATAGCATAAAATGATTTTTTTATAGATTTTTTTTGATTATAATGGTATAATTATTCTGTTATTGCCCCATGGCCAAGCGGTAAGGCATTGGACTCTGACTCCATAATCGTTAGTTCGAATCTAACTGGGGCAGCCAAATATGTTATAGAAAGCGTGATATTATGACTAATAAAGAGTTTGCAGAATTTTTACTTCCTGGTGTAGAACATGATTGGGAGTATTATGAAAATTTATATCCAGAAAGAGATTTACCTGAAGGTGCGATTGTAACTAGATATGCTCCAAGTCCAACTGGATTACCTCATATGGGTAATTTATTGTCTGGTTTTATGGCTTATTGTTTTGCTCATCAAAGTAATGGTGTTTTTTATCTTAGAATAGAGGATACTGATACAGAAAGAACTGTTGAAAATGGTACTTCTAAGATTATTGATATTATGAGAGATTTTAATATTACTTTTGATGAGGGTATGATTAATGATAATGATGAGACTGGTATTTATGGACCATATATGCAAAGTCGCAGAAAAGACATATATCAGGCTTATGCAAGAAAGTTAATAGAGGAAGATAAGGCTTATCCATCTTTTGCTTCTAAGGAAGAGTTGGATGAGATTCGTGAGTTCCAAGAGAGTACTAAACAAAGATTAGGTTATTATGGAAGATATGCTAAAGACAGACATATGACTAAAGAAGAAGCTATTGAAAGAATTAACAATGGTGAAAAGTTTGTTATTAGAATGAAGTCTCCTGGTGATTTTAATAAGAGTATTATTATTAATGATTTAATTAAGGGTAAGATTGAAATGCCTGAAAATGATATTGATGAAGTTATTATTAAGAAGGATGGACTTCCTACATATCATTTTGCTCATGCGATTGATGATCATTTGATGAAGACTACTCATGTTATTAGAGGCGATGAGTGGGTTTCTTCTACTGCAAAGCATTTACAAATATTTGATGTTTTAGGATTTAAGCATGTTAAGTATGCTCATTTAGCTCCATTATTAAAGAATGATGAGGGTACTAAGAGAAAATTATCTAAGAGAAAGGATCCTGAAGCTGGTTTAGTTTATTATATTGAGCAAGGTATTCCAGTTGAGGCTGTTAAGTTATATTTAGCTACTATTATTAATTCTAATTTTGAGGCTTGGTTAGATGCTAATCCTGGAGCTAGTATTGATCAATTTAAGTTTGATTTTAAGAAGGTTGGTTCTTCTGGTGGAGCAATCTATGATATGGAAAAGTTAACTAATATTTCTAAGAATTATTTAAGTAGATTAAAAGCTAGTGATGTTTATGATAGAGTTTTAAATTGGGCTAATAGCTATGATAAGGATTTTTATGATTTGATTTCAAAATATAAAGATTATACTATTAATATTTTAAATATTGAAAGAGAACAAAAGAAACCAAGAAAAGATTTTGCTAAATACAGTGATGTATCTAATTCTATTTGGTATATGTATGATGAATTATTTGATAATAAAGAATTATCTTATGATTTTAAGAATATTACTGATAAGAATGAGATTAAGAATATTTTAAATACATATATTGATAAGTATTATGATGAGTCTGATGATAAGGAAACTTGGTTTAATAAGATTAAGTCTTTATGTGATGAATTAGGCTATGCTTCTGATATGAAGGCTTATAAGGAAAATCCAGATAATTTTAAGGGTAATGTAGCAGACGTTTCAACAGTTATAAGAGTCGCACTCACTACAAGTAGTATGACGCCTGATTTATATGAGTTATTAAGATTAATTGGTAAGGAAAGAATTATAAAAAGATTTAATAGATTTAATTAAGTCTTTTTTTCTTGTAAAAGTATGTTTTTTGATTTATAATATGTTTAGGTGAGCAGTTATGGTATTAAAAAATGTTTATCGTGGCGATGTAATTCAATGTCATGGATTTAGCAATGGAGAAATTCTTTCTTATAAGTTACCTTCTGGTAATGTAAGTCATAGATATGGGAGATTTGATCGTGTCGTTGCTAGAAAGGTTGTTTTAGTAAATGTAGGGGAAGATATGTATATTGATTTAAATGAGTTAAGTTCTCATTTTGGTAATGCTTCTGGTGTTTCAATTCTTTCTACTAAGGCTACAGGTGAAGATTCTTATTATGTTGATAGAGATACTTTAGTTGAATATGAATATTCATATATTCCTGAGGATAATTATGAAGCGTATGGTGAAACTGAGACGTATGATGAAAGTGTAAGATTAAGCAAAAAATAGTTGCTTAATTTTTTAATTTTTTTGTTTTAAAATGCTTTTCTATTACTATTTTTATGTGTTATAATTCTTATAGTTTAATAGTAGAGTAGAGGTAAGGTTATGAGTGAAAAGAAAATTATGAGTTATCCATTTACTGGATTTGATTATAAAGATATTATGGAGATTGCAAATAGAGTAAGAATCCATTGTACTGATAATAGCTATGATGTTAGTTATATTGTTCCTGTTGATGATATAGATGGACATCATGAGGTATCTGTTACTGTTAATGATGATATTATTAAGAATACTTTGTGTTACTTTAATTTTTTAAATAGTATGCGTAGATATAATTGTGAGGTTCCTATTTTTATGGCTATTGATCGAGGTTTATTAAGTTATAATACGTATATTGATACTATTTTAATTTGTATTAATGAGATTGTTTCAGAATGTAAGTATTTTGGTGTTAAACCTGATTCTGCTGAAATTTTGTCTAGATTTGGTAAACAATTTGATCCTAATGATTTAAATAGATTACATAGTAATAAGATTGATTATAATTATATCGAGGGTTTGTTTAGATTCTTAGCGGAAGATTCTTATTTGGTTCATGTAAGCAAGTTTAAAAAAAGCGGTATTTTCTTTAATAAGATGCATGATGGTTTTTTAGATAATATTGTTTCTGATATTATTAATAATAAGGATGATGTTGAGTTCTTTAAAAGTTCTAAGGAATTTGTTTCTGAACCTCAACTTACTAAGAAACTTTCTAAGCCTAAAGTTATTTAGTTAGTGTTTACTAACTTTTTTTATTTTTGTATAATATTTTATGGTGATATGATGTATATTGTTGTTGATGATTTTAATTTACATGATACTGTTACTTGTGGACAGATTTTTAGATTTACTGTTGAAGATGATAATTCTTATACTGTTATTCTTAGCGATAGAGTTGTTAATTTAAGGATGGATGGTAATAGATTATTTATTGATTCTAATAATATGGATAATATTGAAAGTGTTGTTAGAAATTATTTTGATTTAGATTTTAATTATAATTTAGTTAATAAAAAAATTATTTCTATTGATAGTAGTAATTGTGATATTGTTAATTCTTGTGGTGGTTTAAAAATGATTAATGAGCCTAAGTTAGAGGTTATTATTAGCTATATATTGAGCGCTTCTAATAGTGTTTTAAATATTAGAAATGCTTTAAATAATATTTCTCGTATGTTTGGTAAAAAGGTTGTTTTTAGAAATACTGAATATTATTTGTTTCCGACTATTGATGAGTTAAAGTGCGCTTCAATTAGTGATTTTAGAAGTTGTAAAACTGGATTTAGAGATAAGTATATTTATGGCATTATTCAGGATATTATTTCTGGCAATTTTGATTATGATTCTATTGATAATATGGATAGTGAGAGTGCTTTAAAATATTTAATGAGTTATAAAGGAATAGGGGAAAAAGTAGCAAGTTGTATTTTATTATTTGGTTTTCATAGATTTGATGTTTTTCCCATTGATACTTGGGTTAAGAAATATATGAAAGATAAATATAATTTGATTAAAGTATCTGATATTAGAAATTTTATGTTTAATAAATATTCTGATAATTGTGGTTTAGTTATCCAGTATGTATTTCATTATAGTAGGAATATAAAGTAAAAAGAATATCTATTTATTTGGATATTCTTTCTTTTTTTGTTTTGCGACTATTTTATTTATTTGTGCATGTTCTTTTATGTTTTCTGGCATATCGTCTTTTATTGTTACGAATCCCATTTGTTTAAAGTATTCTTCTCTTTCTTCATCTGACATACTGCTAAGTTTTTCGTCTAGTTCTTTTATTATTCTATCTACGAATTTTTTATCTTTTGGGGTTATTAACTCTTTTAAATCTGGTGTAGTAGGTTCATCTATTATGAAACCCATTTTTTTAAAGTAGTTATTTCTTTCTTTATCTGACATATTACTTAATTCATTATCTATTGCATTTAGTATTTTTTCTTCTTTACGTGTAGATTCTAATGTGATATGTTTTTCTTCTGTTCCTAATATTTCTTTATATTCTTCTTCCCAAAAGTTTAGATTGTTTTCTTGAAATAATAGTTTTAATTCTTTATAGGAAATGTTTGATTTTTCTGATAGTTTTTTAATTTCTAAAATGTTTTGTTTTATTTGATTTAGTTCATTAGTTTTATTATTCATTATAAAACCTCCTTATGTCTACATTTTATCATTTTTATTGTTTTTTAGTAAATAAAAACTTGAACGATTGTTCAAGTTTGATTTTTTATATGGTAGTCTGTACGGGATTCGGACCCGTGAATGTTGCCTTGAGAGGGCAATGTGTTAAACCACTTCACCAACAGACCATTTTTCTCACAACATATTCATTTTAACATAAATATTTTTTTAAAACAATGGATTTTTATTAAATTGTTTTATTTAGTTAATTATTTTTACTTTTGGTTTGATTTTATAAGTAGATTAAATTATACAAAAAATAATATATCTTTAGAAGAATATTGACAAAAAATGGTATTTAGTATATCATATGTGCAAACTGATTTGGGAGAGGTGTTTTTATGTTGCTGGGTACAAGTTACAAATCAATTGTCAAATGTATTTATATAATTAATAATAATTATTATTGTGGACTTTAAGAGATGCTTTTTTATTGTTCACTTTTTTTGTATAAGGAGTGTTATTAATGAAGAATGTTTTAATTTATTATAATAATGATAATCTGTTATATTTGATTGAAAAATTAAAAGATATTTATAAATTTAAATATTACTCTATTTTAAAAAAAGGAGATAGGGCAATTTCTAATTGCTATCATGACGTCAATATTTATGATGATATAAATGTATTTGAAAAAGATGATTTTGATTGCGCTTTTGTAATAAGCGAATCACCTTTTGTTAATGAAATGTATTATGAATTATATAAATTTAATATTAAAATAGTTTATACGTTAAATGCAGAATATTTACCAATACTTGAAGATAATAATGAAATATGTAATATAATAACAAAATTTAATTTAACAGACAAACCGCTTATTGGTTATATTGAAACTCATGTATATAATCAATGCAATTTAAATTGTAAGGGATGTACTCATTTTTCAAATATTGATAGTAGTAATGCTATAAGTCTTGAATCATTTGAAAAAAATCTTTCCATTCTTAGTCGACTTTATAATGTTAATACTTTAAGACTTATGGGAGGGGAACCATTTTTAAATTCCGATTTAGGTAAATATATATTGATAGCTAAGAAGTATTTTCCTAATACTAATATTGATATAGCTACCAATGGACTTTTATTAACTAGTATGCCCCAAGAACTTATTAAAATAATTCGGGAAAATAATATTGCTATTAAAGTTTCATTATATATACCGATAAATAAAATAATGAATAGGCTTGAAGATTTTTTTAATAGAAATAAAATAAAGCATATTTATGGTAATGGGTGCAAGCAAGTAGATGATAATGTACTAATTAGAAAATTTCATAAATGCTTGACATTAGAAAAAAATTTTGATGCTAAGTATAATTCGAGAAATTGTTTTGCAAGGGAGTGTTGGTTTCTTAAAGGTAGTTTGTTAGCTAAGTGTGTGACGCCGCTTCAGATAGAAATAATTAATGAAAAATATAATGTTAATTTTGAAGTGACAAACAATGATTTTATTGATATTTCAAAAATAAAACAGTCATCATGGAATGAAATAGAAAAAATGTTGTCTCCTAATGATTTTTGCAAGTATTGTGTGCCAATGGAAGAAGAATATGATTGGGAAATTAAAAATAAAAATCAAAAATTAGAAGACTATATTGTATGTAGGAGGTAATATGAAAAAAATATCAGTTATAGTTCCTGTTTATAATACTGAAGAATACATTGAAAAATGTATTAATAGTATAACAGGTCAAACATATAAAAATTTAGAAATAATTGTAGTTAATGACGGTTCTACAGATAATAGTTTAAATATCTTGAAAAGCCTTCAAAGTAAGGATAGCAGAATTAGAATTATTAATCAAGAAAATAAAGGTGTATCTGCTGCAAGAAATACAGGACTTGATAATGCTACGGGAGAATATATTGCTTTTGTTGATAGTGATGATTATTTAGAAAGAAATATGTATGAAAAAATGTTAAAGTATATGGAAGAATCGGGAGCAGATTTAGTATCAGCTAGAGCATTTATTATTGAAAGATCTAATAAGCCTGGAGAGAACGACTATAATAATTATATTGATACTTTTACATCACAAGCTCAGATTTTAAAAGCTTATGCAGATGGTTTTTTAACAATAGCTGTATGGGATAAATTATTTACAAAAGAGGTTATAGGGAAAAAAAGATTTGATTCATCAGTTTTTTGTGAAGATGCTAAATTTGTATTAGATATATGTGAAAATACAAAGAAAGTATTGTGCACATCTGAAAGATTATATTACCATTTGAAAAGAATTGGAAATTCGTTAACGAATACATCATTTAATAATTTTTATATGACTCTTTATTTTTATATAAAGAATAAAAGAGAAAGTATTATTAAAACAAATATTGGTTATGAGCAATCAGCTCAAAGAATATATTTTAATACAATCTATCATTTATTAAAAGTATATAAAAGAGATTGGGATAATAATAAGTTAGATAATTATTATAAAAACGAAATAGAATTTTTATCAAAAGAAATGTTAAACTTTTTAAGCGATAATGAAAAGTATATCGATGATAAATTAGTAATTGGTGCTAGAGATATAGTAGAACTTTTAAATTATAGATTAAGTGAAATAAAGGAGTAAAAAATATGATAATAGGTATTACAGGTAAGAGTGGTTCGGGTAAATCAACTGCTTGCCGATATTTAAATGCTAATCTTGATAATGTATTATATATATCGGTTGATAATATTGTAGAAGAAAACATAAAAGGAAATATAATTGAAAAAGTAAATAATGAACTTTGTGAAAAATATAATATGGGACCATATGGAAGAGTGGAAATAATAGATTCATTTTATGCTGATGATGATGAACATAAATTTGTTTATGAAATATTCAAGAAACATTTAGTGGATGATGTAAGAGAGAGAATTGCATATTACAAAAAAACTGGTAAAGATATAATTATAGATTGGTTCATGCTAGAAGTTTCTGACTTGTTTAATGATTGTGATATGAAAATATTACTTAAAGCTCCTATGGATTTAAGAAAAGTAAGAGTAATAAATCGTGGAAACTTTAAATCAGGATTTTTTGAAAGAAATGAAAAATCTCATAATGAAAAAAAAGAAAGATTATATGATTATGTAATAGATACTACTAAAGATTGGAAGTCCGAAATTAATAGAATATTTAATATAAAAAATCCTACCGATATAGTGTTAAAGCAAAGGGATACTATATCAGTAATAATTCCGGTATATAATTGTGAGAGTTATATAAAAAATTGTCTTGAAAGTCTTAAACATCAGACGTATAGAAATTTGGAAATTATTATAATTAATGATGGATCAACTGATAGTACATTAGAAATTTGTCAGAAAATGCAATATGATGATTGTAGAATAAAAATAATTAATCAAGAAAATAAAGGAGTATCGGCCGCAAGAAATAGAGGCATAGAAGATGCAACAGGAAAATATATTGCTTTTGTTGATGCTGATGATATTATTGAACCAAATATGTATGAAATAATGTATTATGATATGTATTTAAATACGGCAGATGTTGTTAGAGTGGGCGCCTATATACATGACAGAAAAGGAAATATTAGACATTCATATAATGATAATTCAGTCTTTATTGTTGATAGTAAAAAGGAAATTATACATAAATATTCTACTGGTGAGTTATCAGTAGCTGTGTGGGATAAACTATTTACTAAAAAAATTATAGGTGATACTAGATTCAAAGAAAATGTGTATCAGGAGGATACTATCTTTGTATGGGATATATTTAAAAAATGTAATAAAATAGTTAATGATAAAAAACAGTTGTATCATTACATTAAAAGAAATAGTTGCTCTTTAACTAGCAGAGTATTTAATAATGATAATTTTGCTTTGCAATTATTTGGGAGGGAATTTTATGATTATATAATTAGTGAATACCCCGAAAATGAACTAGATGCTAATTTATTTTATTTTAACTGTTTATATTTTATATTAAAAAGATATATGAGAGATTTTGAATATATTAAAGATAATTTTGATTATAGAAATAGAATTAAAATTATCATACGTGAAATAGATAAGATTCTCCCATTAATTAATAAAAGTAATTCTTTATCCGAAAAAAATATCAATAATTTAGAAAATATAAAAAGAAAAATATTAATTTAGTGGAGAAGGTTATGAAGTGTATTGGAATATTGTGGAATTCTATGAATGAATTACGAGATGAAGCTATTAATGATATTAAAAAATATGCTGTTGTAGAGGATATTGTATGTATTGATTTTGAAGATAGATATTTTGATTTTATCACTGATATATATCCATTTGATGGAAAACACAAAGATATAAATATTTTTAAAGCAAATATTCTAATAGATAAGTATGAATCAAATGAGATATGTATATTATTTCTTAATATGTTAGATTCTGAAAAAGTATATTGTGAAAGAAAACATACTTATATATATAAAAATATTGAGGAATTAAAACAGTATATTAGAAATAAGTATAAAGCCAGAATAAATGGATATTTTTTTGATAACATATATCATATGACAGATGATGAGAAAGAGTATATCTTTACTCTAAATATCATTAATAGTTATTTGAGAAAAGGAAAAGTAAAGGTGTTGAAGTAATTTATGGATTTTGTTTATATATTGGCACAGGTGTTTGCAATTATTGCATGTGTTTTTTATACAATAAGCGTGCAGTGTAAAAAAAGAAAAACTATATTATTATTATTTATAATTGGCAATATTATTGGTGCTATTGGCTTACTATTATTAAAAGCTTATGTTGGTGCTTTAATACAAATAGTATTTGGAATAGAAACATTTATTAATTATATATTAGAGATTAAAAAAAAGAAGAATACTCCTACGTTGGTTGTAATATATATAGGTTTATCAGTTTTGGTGTCTATTGTAGCATTTAAAAGTATAGTAGATTTTATACCATTAGTATGTGCAGTTTTGCATACTATAACTATAATTCAAGAGAAAGAAAGAAGAATTAGATATACTAATTTAATTAGTTTAATACTATGGGTACCTTATTATATTGCTTTCTTTGCTTGGGCTAATTTGGCTTGTACTTTATGCATAATAGTTTCGAATGCTATTTCAATATTTAGATATGATTTTAAGAAATGAGTTTGGCATATAATAAAGGAATATGCTATAATAAAATATGTTAGGAGGAAAAGAATGGAATATTTAGACTTATATGATGAGAACAAACAACTAACTGGTGAGAAAATAGTAAGGGGAAAAGGAAAACCGATAGTTCCAGAAAATAATTATATAAATATTGTTATGATTTTTATTCAAAATAGTGAAGGCAAATTTCTATTTCAAGTAACTTCAAAAAATAAAGGAAATGAAATTGCAACAACAGGAGGGCATGTTAAGTCGGGACAGACAAGTCGAGAAGCAATATTGTGTGAAGTTAAAGAAGAATTAGGATTGGATATATCAAATGAAAATGTAAGAATGATTAATTCATATATTTTTGGTATAGCATTTATGGATGTTTATTATTTGAAAAAAGATATAAACAAAAATAATTTAATTTTACAAGAAGAAGAGGTAGATTCTGTGGAATGGTTATCTATTGATGAGGTAGAAAGATTAATAATTCAAGGAAAATTGAGAAAAGGAAATATAAAAGCATTTGAAAGTGTATTATCTTATTTAGAAAATAATGAATAAGTAAATAATACTATTATAGGGAATTGCATTATAAATAATTAGAAAATAGTATCTATAAAAATGGAAAAAGTAGGGTTTAAAGATCTTACTTTTTATTTTGGACAACTAATTTTTAATAAAGTTGGCGGAAAAGTTGGCGAAAAATTCAAAAAAACCCAAAAAAATGCACTTTTGGACAAAAAAATAACCCTTATTTTTAAAGGATTTTAAATACTTTTATAAAAATGTTAGAGTTCTCTCAATTTTTGAGAGGGCAATGTGTTAAACCACTTCACCAACAGACCATTTTTTTCTCACAACATATTTATTTTAACATAAATATTTTTTTAAAACAATGGATTTTTATTAAATTGTTTTATTTAGTTAATTATTTTAAGATTTTGTTTTGAATTTATTGACTTAAATATTTTTAAGTTATATACTTTCAGTAGGTGATAGTATGGACGAAAATATAACTAAAACTGAGTATTTTTATGGTAAATGTATATGGGCAATTGCTTATTGTGATAATCCAAGAGAAAAGATAAATTATTTGTTTAATTTTTTTAGTGTTGATGCTTCTAAAATGTATGATGCATTAGTTGATTTTTTGGGTGAGAATAATTATTTTTTGGATGATTCTGCTAGAGAAAATTTAACTGGTTTAGTTAGATATTTAAAGGCTGCTCTTCCAGGTAACGATTATAGTAAAATTGATGCTGCACTTGTTGATAATAGTTTCACTTTGATTGATGGTTTTACTTTGAAACAGTATGAGAAGAGATTTTTATATGATAAAGCTCCAACTGCTTTGGTTGATAATAAATTTAAGAAGAGATATTTTGAATTATTAAGATCGATGCTTGTTAATGATATGGATGTTATGATTTCTCATTCTTCTAAGTGTGATAAGCATACTTTTGAAACTGAAAAGGCTCCTGAATTTGTTAGAGAGATGCTTAAGTATATTGGAAGTGTTAATAATATAATAACTGAGAAACCTTCGATTTTAGCTAATGATTTATTTTTGACAAGAGTTAATTATATTGCGGATGCGATGGAACCAGTTGAAAAGACTCAAAATACTCAAAAAATTTATGAGATGTTCAAAGGAAGAATTAAATGATTTTAAATGTTAGTGGCAGAACTGACATAGTTGCTTTTTATAGTGATTGGTTTATTAAAAGATATAGAGAAGGATTCGTCGATGTGCGAAATCCTTTTTATAATAAACAAGTTAGTCGTATTTATTTTTCTGATGTCGATGCAATATTATTTTGTACTAAAAATCCTATTCCTATTGTTAAGTATTTGAAGGATATTGATAAGCCTATTGTTTTTCATGTTACTTTAACTCCTTATAAGAAGGATATTGAACCTTGTGTTCCTCCTAAAGGATTGGTTATTGAGGCAATTAAAAAGATTTCTTCTATTATTGGTAGTGATAATATTTATATTAGATATGATCCTATTTTGATTAATGATAGATATACTATTGATTATCATATTAAGGCTTTTAATAATATGTGTTGTTTATTGAATGGCTATGTTAAGCATATTATTGTTTCTTTTGTTGATGATTATAAAAATGTTAGAAATAATAAGAAATTTTTAAAGTATAGAGAATTAACTCAAGATGATTATGAAAAAATAGGTGTTAATTTTAGCAATAGTGCGAAAGATAATGGAATGACTGTTCAGACTTGTTGTGAGAAAAATGATTTGGTTTCTTATGGCTTTATTAAGGGTGAATGTATGTCTTTTAATTATGCTTATAAATTAACTCATAAGACTGATCTTAAGAGATGGAAAGAAAGAGATTGTAATTGCGTAAGTATGGTAGATATAGGCGTTTATAATAGTTGTAGGCATTTTTGCAAGTATTGTTATGCGAATTATGATGAAGGTATTGTTAATAGTAATTATTCTTTACATAATCCTAATAGTAGTTTATTAATTGGTGAATTAAGTTCTGATGATATTATTAAAAGAAGAATTAAATAATGGAATTTATTGACAGATTTTTATCTGTCTTTTTTATTGATTATCGTACGTTTGTTTGGTATAATTATTTTAGGATGTGGTGATATGGATCGTATTTATTGTTGCATTGATTTGAAAAGTTTTTATGCTTCTGTTGAATGTATGGAAAGAGGATTAGATCCTATTACTACTAATTTAGTTGTTGCAGATAGTAGTCGTACTGAGAAAACAATTTGTTTGGCTGTTAGTCCTTCTTTAAAACAGTATGGAATACCAGGACGAGCAAGACTTTTTGAGGTTGTTCAGAAGGTTCGAGAAATTAATTATGATAGAAGAAAAAAGGCTTATAAGTTTATTGGTAAGTCTTTTAACGATTTAGAATTAAGGAAGAATAAGAAGTTAGAACTTGATTATATAGTTGCGACTCCTAGAATGGGATTATATATTAAGTATAGTACTCAGATTTATAATGTTTATCTTAAGTATTTATCTGAATCTGATATTTATGTTTATTCTATTGATGAGGTGTTTTGTGATATTACTAATTATTTAAAGTATTATAATATGACTCCTAGAAAGTTAGTTACAAAGATTCTTTTAGATATTTTAAAAACTACTGGAATTACAGCTACTGCGGGGATTGGTACTAATTTATATTTAGCTAAGGTTTCTATGGATATAGTGGCTAAGCATGTTGATGTTGATTCTAATGGTGTTAGAATTGCTTATTTGGATGAGAAAAAATATAGAAAGTTATTATGGGAGCATAAGCCTTTGACTGATTTTTGGAGAGTAGGTGTAGGTTATTCTAAGAAGTTGAATGATCATAATATCTATACTATGGGGGATATTTGTAGGTGTTCTATTAATAATGTTAATTTATTATATAAGTTATTTGGCGTAAATGCTGAATTATTGATTGATCATGCTTGGGGTTATGAGTCTTGTACTATGGATATGATAAAAAAGTATAAGCCTATTTCTAATAGTTTAACTTCTGGTCAAGTTTTACATTGTGCGTATGGTTTTGATAAAGCAAGATTAATTGTTCGTGAAATGGTTGATTTACTTTCTTTAGAAATGGTTGAAAAAGGTGTTGTTAGTGATATTTTTGTTTTAACTGTTGGTTATGATATTAATTCTCCTAGTTATGATGGGGAGTATTCTTTGGATAGATATGGCAGAACTGTTCCTAAGAGTGCTCATGGAACTATAAGGATGCCTTATAAGACTTCTTCTAGTAAAGTTATGATGGATAAGGCTATGGAATTATTTGATAAGATAGTTAATAAAAGATTACTTGTTAAGCGTATTAATATATCTGTTGGTGATTTGAGTTCTTCTGATAATGTTAAGGAACGTCATGAACAGATTGATATTTTTTCTGATTTTGATCATATTGATAATGAAAAGGATAAGAAAAAAATAGAAGATGAGAATAAATTACAACATGTTATGTTGGATATAAAGAAAAAGTATGGTAAGAATTCTATTTTAAAGGCTATGAATTTAAGTGAAGGAGCTACTACTATTGATAGAAATAAACAAATAGGTGGACATAAGGAGTGATAATATGTATGATGATATAATTGATGTAGAGTATCCTTTTGATTTAGGACATCCTAGGATGAGTTTATATGATAGAAGTAGTCAATTTATGCCTTTTAGTGCTTTAGTTGGATATAAAGAGGCTGTTTTGGAAACTGCAAGAATTACTAGTGATAGGATTATTTTGGATGAAGAGATGAAAGAAATACTTGACAATAAAATTAGTTTTATTAAGTCTAAATTTGATTTAAAGCCTAGTGTTTCTATTACATATTTTGTTCCTGATAGTAAGAAAAAAGGTGGCTCTTATAGAAGCGTTAATGGTTATATTAGTAAAATAGATTTATATAAAAATGTTATTGTTATTGATGATAAAAAGATTTTAATTGAAAGTATATTAGATATAGATAGTGAAATATTTAAAGATATGTGAAAATGATATGATTTTGTCAAATTGTTTGACATGTGTTTAATTTTATTATACAATTATATTGTACTTAAAATAGGAGGTAATTTATGGGTTTAATAAGTGCTGCTATAGGTAGTGCAGCTACAACTTTAGGCGATACTTTTAAAGAGGTCGTTACATGTCCAGAAGTAGGAAATAATGTTATTATTCAAAGAGGCGTTGTTAGTCATGGTTCTGGAAATATGGTTCATAGTGAAGGAGTTATTTCTGCTGGAAGTAAAATAATTGTTCCTCAAGGAATGGCTATGATGATTGTTGACAATGGAGCAATTGTTGAATTTACTGATACTCCAGGTGATTATATTTGGGATACTAGTAGTGAACCAAGTATATTTGTTGGAAATTTAGGAAAAAGTATTGTTAATACTATTAAGACTTTAGGTAATCGTATTACTTATGGTGGTCAAGCTGCTAAGGATCAAAGAGTTTATTATGTAAATACTAAGATTTTACCAGCTATTCCTTATGGTTCTCAACAACCAGAAACTATTGTTGATCCAGTTTATGGAAGTGTTGAAGTAACTTATAATGGTGAATTCAATGTTAAAGTTGATGATCCAGCTATATTAGTTAATACTATGTTAGGTGCTAATCCTAAAGATACTTTAACTTTTGATGATATTTTTGCTACTGAAGGAAGAAATATTTTAAAGGGTAAATTTGCTCAAAAGGTTGGAGAGGCTATTACTGAAATAATGGCTGTTAATAATGTTTCATTTAACAGAATTCAAGGTCAAAGATCTGCAATTACTGATAAGATGAATACTTTATTAAATGCTGATTGGCATGATAAGTATGGTATTATTGTTGCAGGTGAAGTAACTATTAATATTAATGCTAGTGAAGAGGCTAAGGCTCAAATTCGTGAAATAGATAAAGTTAGAGGTATGGCTCAAGCTGATGCTGAAAGAGTTGGAGTTATGAGTGAAGCTTATAGTAAGAATTTACAAGGTGCTATGGCTGCTTCTACTGGAGAGGCTATGTTAAATGCTGCTAAGAATGATGGTAGTGCTATGGCTGGATTTATGGGTGTTGGTATGGCTCAAAATGCTGGTGCTAATGTTGCTGGTATGATTAATAATCTTCCAGGTCAAACTGAGGCTCCACAAGCTCAACCTGTTCAAACTGAAGGAACTGCTAGATTCTGTCCAAACTGTGGTGCTAAAGCTAGCGAAACTGCTAAATTCTGTACACAATGTGGACAACAATTATAAGGTTAAGATTATTCTTAATCTTTTTTTGTTGTATTTTTTAGATTTTAATTGTATAATTATATTGAAGTAAGGAGGATTTATTTATGGAAAATGAAGTAAAGAGCGTGGGAAAAAATAATTCATTTGATCTAATGACAACTATTATGAATTGTATAACTTTTATTTTAGCTGTTGCATTAAAACCTGTTAATGCTTTTAAGAGCAAAGTTAAAGATTATTCTGATTTTAAGAGTGCTGGAATTTTAGTTTTATTTGTTGCTTTAACAAAGATGATAATTAATCTTTTAGGTACTATGATTTCTACTGTTTTTGTAAAACAAAGAAATTTTTTTTCAGGTGAAACTAAGTTTAATGTTTCTTTTGAAAATTTAAAAGATTTGAATTATTTTGATTTAATTGTTAAAAATATATTCTGGAGTATAGTAGTTATAGCTGCTGTTGCTGGAATTTATTATATTGTTGCAATGATAATGAAGAAGAATGCTAATTATTTTAGATTAGTTTCTATTACAACTGTTTCTTTTGTACCAGTATTTGTTGCTGGATTTGTTAGTATAATTGTTGCATATATTTATGCTCCATTAAGTGTTTTCTTAGTATTTGCTGCTTTCATTTATTCGTTCTTGATATTTATTAATGCTATAGATGCAGAAGTAGAGTTTAAGGATGCTGATTATAAGATTTATTTCCACGCTATTTGCCTAACTGTTATGTTTATTATTGCTTACTATGTTATGAGTAATGCAATTGGTGATATTGTTAGTCTTAATAGTTTATTAAAATAGGATTTTTCCTATTTTTTTAAATTTTTATAGATTAATTTTATTTTATATGCTATAATTAAAGTGTCTAGAAGGTTCGATGGCGAATTGAAAAACCTACTAATTTAACGAATTGGGAATCTAATTTACGGGTGGTGTTGAAGACTCAGGTATATCTTGAGGATCCTAAAATTCGTAATGTGATGCCCACCTAGGAGACTAGGTTTTTATCGTTAATGCTGTCGGCCTTTTGGACTTTTTATTTGACTTTTTTATTATTTGATGTATAATATTGCTTCGTTTTGCGCTTTATGTTGTAAAAATATTATATATGAAAGGGTAATGATATGAAATCTAAATATTTATTTACGAATTATGATTTGTTGGATTTTGAAAAAGCTTCTAAGAAAGCAATTATATATTTAAATAATATGTTAAATATATATTGTAAGGACAAAGATTTTGGTTGGATGATTGCTGATAGAATTAAGTCTTTAGATAGTATTAATGATAAAATTGTGAAGAAGATTGAGGAAAAAGGTAAAGATTTTAATCATAGAGTTGATTTACTTGATATTGCGGGTCTTAGAGTTATTTTTTATGATAGAAATACTGTTATTCCTTATGGTGATTGTTTAGATCCTTTTGAAAATTTAAATCCTGTTGATATTTTAGATAAAAATATTCACAGTTGGAGTCCTGAACAATTTAAGATAGAATTTGAAAAGTCTAAAAATAATCCAGGAAATTATAATGTTTCTAAGTTATATGATTTTGTTGAGTTTTTGATGCGTGAATGTAAGTCTACTGTTATTGTCAAAGACTATATTATGTATCAAAAAGAAAGTGGATATCAGAGTATACATGTTATTATAATGGTTCGTGTTGTAAGTTTTACTGGTGAAATTCGAAATGTTCCTGTTGAGATTCAATTTAGAAATTATACTCAACATTTATATAATGAGTGTGAGCATGCTAGATATAAAAATATTTATAAAGATATGAGTGCGTATAATGATGTTTTTAATGAGGCAAAGAGATATTTATTAACTGTTGCGAATGATGCTTATACTGATATATTATCGGATAATGATGAAAAACAAAAATCTTATTTTTTAATAAGAAAATATTAATAGGTTTTATCCTATTTTTTTGTTATAATTATAGAGGTGATATATATGGGTTATATAAATGTTATTAAGTATGCGGCTCTATTTTTTCCTATATTGTGCTTGTTATTATCTTTACCTTTTTTAATTCATCATTATAGGAAATATGGTTCTATTACTTTTTCTAGATTTTTACTTGTATTTTCTTTTTTCTTTTATGTTTTATGTATGTATTTTTTAGTTGTAATGCCTTTACCAACTAGAGCGGAAGTATTAAATTATAATGGTCTTAGGTATAATTTGAAGCCTTTCTTTGTTGTTCCTGAAATGTTTATGCCTGGTAATTTTGATATTTTTAAACCTGATACTTATTATTTAATATTTAATCAAAGTTATTTTGAACCTTTATTTAATATATTAATGACAATTCCATTTGGTATATATTTACGTTATTATTTTAAATGTGATTTTTTTAAAACCCTAATGTTATCATTTTTACTTTCTTTATTCTTTGAATTAACGCAGTTGTCTGGATTATATTTTTTATATCCAAGACCATATAGATTATGTGATGTTAATGATTTGATTAATAATACTACTGGAGGGGTTATTGGCTTTTTAGTTGCGCCTTTGTTTTCTTCTTTTTTGCCTAGTAGAGAGTCAATTGATGACAAGTCTTATTTAAAAGGACGTACTGTTAGTGTTTTAAGAAAAGGTGTTTCATTGATAATTGATTATTTCTTTATTATGGTTATTTGTATATTATCTATAATGTTATTTCATCTTCATAATATAGAATATATCTATATCGGATTATCTTTAATTGTATTTGGATTCTTGCCTTATTTTTCTTCTGGATATACTTTTGGAAAATGGTTAATGAGGTATAGGCTAGTTGGTAGTAAAATAGATGGTTCTATTCCTTTATATAAGCATTTAATTAAGTGGATTGTTTTGCATCTTCTTATTTTGAATGGGTGGTTTGTATCTGTTTATATATGTGACTATTTTAGAGTTGATTATGTATTTGCTTTTATTGTTTATTTTTGTATACTGGGATTATTCTTATTATATTGTTTATTTTGTTTAATACTTGGAAGAGATATTTTTATTAATAATATGTTAGGTATTTCAAGTGATAGTTTTATTGATATTGATGGTGATAGTGATGCGATTTAAAAAAGTATATATTGAAATAACTAATGGGTGCAATTTAAATTGTGAGTTTTGTATAGGTAATAAGAGGAAGATTAAGTTTATGTCTTTTTCTGAATTTAAGGATATTTTATTTAAAATTAAGCCTTATACTAATTATTTATATTTTCATGTATTAGGCGAGCCTTTACTTCATCCTGATATTGTTAAATTTATTAAATATGCGCATGATTATGGGTTTAATATTAATATTACTACTAATGGTTATCTTATTGATAAATTAAAGGGTATTGATTTTATAAGACAGATTAATATTTCTATTCATAGTTTTAATTCTAAATATGGTGTTTCTTTTAATGATTATATCAATAATGTTTTTGATGTTATTGATAGTATGCCTAACACTTATATTTCTTTACGTTTATGGGTAGGGGAGAATAAGGGTTATTTAAAGGCTATTTTAGAGCATTATGGTATTTCTAATATTCCTGGTAATTTTGATGGATTTAAAGTGTGTGATAGGGTTTATTTGAGTAAATTTCATGAGTTTGTTTGGCCTTCTTTTAATAATAATTATTATAGCGAAGAGGGTAGCTGTTATGGATTAATTGACCATATTGGAATTTTATCTGATGGGAGCATTGTTCCATGTTGTTTAGACAGTAATGGGTCTATATGCTTAGGTAATATTTTTAGTGATTCTTTAGAGGATATTCTTTCTTCTGATAGGGTTAAAAAAATTATTGATGGTTTTAAAAGACATTATAAGTGTGAAGATTTTTGTAGGCATTGTAAATTCTTAGAAAAATAAAAAGAAGACTTAGTCTTCTTTTAAAATTGAATCTATATCTTTTTCTTTAATATATTTATATTTTGCCATTGCTTCTAAGACTTGTTTTTGTCTTTTTATTGCTAAATCTTTATGTTCTGTTAATGAGTATGCTGAAGGTGCATTTGGTAATCCTGCTATTATACTTGCTTCGCTAATTGTTAGCTCGTTTGGCGTTTTATTAAAGTATCCTAATGATGCATTACCTATACCGTAGTATCCATTTCCATAATATATTGTATTTAAATATAGTTCTAGTATTTCGTCTTTTGTTAAGTTTTCTTCTAGGTATGATACTATAAATATTTCAGCAAATTTTCTTGAGAATTGTTTTTCTTGGGAGAAATACATGTTTTTTGCTAATTGTTGTGTTATTGAACTTCCTCCGGTAACTAGTTCTTTTTGCTTTAAGTTTGTGAATAGTGCTTTTGTTGTTGATATTAAGTCTATTCCTTTGTGTTCATAGAATCTATGATCTTCTACTGCGATTACAGCGTTTATTATATCCTTTGATATATTATCTAGTGTTGTATAGTTTTCTTGTTTTTTTATTTCATTTATTTTTTCATTTATTGACGTTTTATTTATTGCTTCTTTATACATTTTGTAGCCTTTATATCCTATAAATGTTATTACTATCAATATTATTAAAAATACAAGAGAAAATATTTTTTTAAAAAACTTCATATTTACCTCCACTAATTTATTATAAACTATTTTAATTTTTTTATCAACTTCTTTTCTTTTTTTAATTTGTGTTATATAATGTATTTGGAGGTATATTATGTCAAAGAGTGAAAAAACTTCTAAAAAAGTAACTGGAAAAGCTAAGAAACATTTAGGTGGTTTTAAAGAGTTTATTTCTAAGGGTAATGTTATTGATTTAGCAGTTGGTGTTATTATCGGTGGTGCTTTTGGTAAAATTGTTTCATCAATTGTTAATGATATTTTAATGCCACTTTTAGGAATTGTTCTTGGAGGTATTGATTTTACTTCTTTATCTGTTAAAATTGGTGATGCAGTTATTACTTACGGTAATTTTATTCAAAATGTAATTGATTTTTTAATTATTGCTTTATGTGTTTATATATTAATTTCAATCATTAATAAGATTACTAGTAAGATTAAGAAAGAAGAAGAGAAAAAAGAAGAGGCTAAAAAGTCTGAAGAAGTTGCTTTATTAGAAGAAATTAGAGATTTATTAAAAAAGAATAAGTAATCTTATTCTTTTTTCTATCTTAAAAATATAGTTAGTGCTGTTGAAACAAGCATTACAAATAGCATTAAATATACCATAAATTTTTGTACTTTTGGATTCATTAGTGTCACCTCATATATTATTATAATATAATTTTTTTTATTTTGGAATATTTATTTTATTTTTTAATATTATTTATTAGGTGATAATAGTGGACAAGTTGATAAATTTATTTCATATTAACAAGAAATTTTTTGTGTTTTTATTGGGTATTGTTTTTATAGGTGTAATATTTGGAAGTATTTTGCCTATTTTTTTGAGTGTTGATGATAAAAAGTTAGTTAGTGAATATTTAATTGGTTTTATTTCTGATATAAAGGATGGGTTTAATTCTCTTATTTTTTTAAAAAATGGTCTTATTAGTGATGGTTTGTTTTTAATTTTAATATGGGTTTTAGGAATTAGTATTATTGGGATTCCTATTGTATTGTTTTTATTTTTTTATAAGTGTTTTATATTTGGATTTTCTATAAGTTCTATTATTATTAATTATGGCTTTAAGGGTATATTATTCAGTTTATCATATATTTTTCCTCATCAGGTTATTAATATATTGATATATTTATTTTTATCTAGTTACAGTTTGATTTTTTCTATAAGATTGGTGCTTTTTATTTTAAGAAAGACTGATTTTAATATTAGGGTTTATTTTAGAAAGTATTTATATGTTTTTTTGATTTCTTTTGTTTGTTTATTTACATGTATTTTATATGAGTCTTTTATTAATCCTTATTTATTAGGTTTTGTATTTAAATTATTAGGTATCTAATTTACTTAATTGTGGTTTGGTGTTATAATGTTTGCAGGTGATTTTAATGAAAGTTGTTGTAGGAATTTCTGGTGGAGTTGATAGTAGTGTTGCGGCAGTTTTATTGAAACAGCAAGGCTATGAAGTTATAGGTTTATTCATGAGAAATTGGGATGCGATGGTTAATAATGATGTTAATGGTAATCCTACATTAAGTAATAATATTTGTCCTCAGGAAGAGGATTATAATGATGCTTTAGCTGTTTGCGAGAAAATTGGTATTCCTTTGCATCGTGTTGATTTTGTTAAGGAATATTGGGATTATGTTTTTACTTATTTTTTAGATGAATTAAAAAAAGGCCGTACTCCTAATCCTGATATAATGTGTAATAAATATATTAAATTTGATATGTTTGCAAAAAAAGCTATGGAATTAGGTGCTGATTATATTGCTACTGGTCATTATGCTAGAATAAAAGATGGTAAGTTATTACGTGGTGTTGATAGTAATAAGGATCAAACATATTTCTTATCTCAAGTAAGTCGTGAGCAATTATCTAATATTTTATTTCCTGTTGGTGATTTAGAAAAAACTAAAGTTAGAGAGATTGCTAAAGAATATGGATTGATTACTGCTACTAAAAAAGATTCTACTGGAATTTGTTTTATTGGTGAACGTAATTTTAAACAATTCTTAACTAATTATTTACCTAATATTCCTGGTGATGTTATTAATATTGAATCTATGGAAAAAGTTGGTACTCATGTTGGTTTGATGTATTATACAATTGGACAACGTCGTGGTTTAAATATTGGTGGAAACGAATCTCGTATGTTTGTTGTTGGTAAGGATGTTAGTAAGAATATTTTATATGTTGCGTTTTCTAATACTGATTATTTAGTTAGTGATAGTGCGGTTATTGATACTATTAATTGGATTAGTGACGTTAAGCCTTACGAGTGTACTGTAAAGTTTAGATATCGTCAAGAAGATAATCCTGTTAGTCTAGAATATGTAAATAATAATGAGATTATTGTTAGATATCCACAAGGTGTAAAGTCTGTTACTCCTGGACAAGCTTGTGTATTTTATTTGGGAGAAGAGTGTCTAGGTGGAGGAATTATTAAAGAAGTTAGAAAAAACAATAAAAAATTATGGTATTTATAAAATACTTGACAATTTTGTGTAAAGTGGTAAAATTATAGTAGGAGGTTTTATCGTGATGGACAAGTTAAATGATATACTACGTGAGGCTGGTGTTTCTAAAGTTAAACTATCAAAGTATTTAGGTGTTTCACGTCAAATGATTTATAATTATTTAGAAGTTGAGGATATTAATAAATGGCCTAAGGATAAAAAAGTTATGCTTCTTAATTTATTAGGTATTAAGAATGCTGAAGATATTCATAAAATAAAGGTTGATACTGATTATATTTCTGAATTAGATGCAAGACTTAATTCTATTATTCTTGTTAAAACAGGCGTTTCTAAGGAAGAAAAAAATACAGTATATGAAGGCTTAGGCAAAAAGCAAAAAGAATTACTTAAGAATATTATTGATGTTGTTAAGGAGAATTTAGAGGATACAAAGGATAATGATGGTTTTAATTCTATGAATTATCTTTACAATTTTTTACAAGCAATGAATACATCTCCTGAACTTAGATATTTGCTTGCGTATGTGTCAAAGGAAACTTGTTTTGAGGATCCTTCTAGATTTGTTTTTGATGAAGATGAACAATTTGTATTTGAAAGTATTATGTTTACAGCAATGACACTTTATAATAATGGTGGTACTTCTAAGACTAAACTTCAGGAAGCACATAATAGATTTGTAAAGAAGATTGAACGTAAAAAAGAAGAAAAAATGGGTCGTACTATGGAGCTTACTCGTATTAGATTGCAAGCTATGCAAGAGTTGGGTTATACAGAGGTTAATGAAGAAAATGTATCTGATATAAGTGCTAAAATGGCTGAAATAGAAACTAGAAAAGTTGGAAATTAGTAGAGAAGGGGAGTACATAATATTCTCTCCTCTTTTTAATTTTAAAGGTGATATATTATGAATAATAGAAAGAAAGAAATACTAAGTTATTATGAATTAAGAAAATTTGTTGATCAAAGTAAAAGTATTTTAAATAAAGATACTTTAGATTATTTAGATTCTTTATTAAATTTAGAAATATCTGTATTACATGAAGATAAAAATGATTATATGATGTGTAAGTATCTAAAAGAATTGGAAATGTATAGAGAACTGGTTTTATATAATATATATAATAATTCTATGAAATTAGCAAATGATGATGTTATTATTAGTGAATATTATAATCAATTAAATTTTAATGTTAGATATAAGAATATTAATTTTAATATTTATTCATTTGATTATAATGATATTATACCTAATATTTATCTTTATCGAAGAAATATGGATCTTGATTCATTTGATCATAATCAATCTGAATTTATTGTTACTTATGCTAGGGAAGTGATTTTAGAAAAATTTTTATCTAAGAATAATTTGAAATTATTTGATTTTGATGATGAATGTGATTCGTATGGCGTTGATCGTAAAGTTAAAAAATATGGTTATGCAAATATTTATATAAAATAGTAGGGGAAATAGAGTGATTAGTCCCCTATTTTAAATTTTTATTTTTAGTGTGTAATTTGATTTAAATTAGGTGAATAGTTATTCATCGATGTTTATCTCGATTACTTAAAATACGTTTTATATATAAATATATTATATAAATATAATTATAAATTGAATTTAAATAATTTAATTTAAAAATTTAATTTTAAAAATATTTTTGAATTTAAATTTATATTTGATTTATAATATTATTATGGATTATTAATTGATTATTATTTAGTTTAGTTATTATTAATTTTAATATATTATTTGAGTAATACAATTAATCATTAATAATTTAAAATATATAAAATGTGTATAATGTACATTATGTTAACTTCTATATTTTGAAAAAATATGGTATTTATGTTTTATATTACCAACTATATTCTTCTGTTTTTTGTTAAGAATATTAATGGGTGATAAATTATGAGTAAGACAAATAAACAAATGAATAAGACTAACGCTACTAGCAAAACAAATGCAAGAAATAAAGCTAACGCTAATGCAAATGCAAATGCTAATAACGTAACTAATTCAAATGATTATAACTCATGCAGTAATAATTCAAATTATAACTGTAGATAGTGACCTATAGAGGATTTATTCCTCTATTTTTATTTTAGTATTAAATGATTAATTATCATAAATAATATACCTATTAATAAATATATTATTGTTTGTTTTTTATTTTTATATTTTAATGATGTTGGTATTAATTCATAGAAAGATATTTGAATCATTATTCCTGCTATTAAAGACATTAATACACCCATTATATTGTTGTTTATTATTTTACTTAAAAATAAGTATGCGAGTAGTGCTCCAAGGGGTTCTGATAATGCAGAGAAGAGGGTATATATTAGTGCTTTTCCCCTACTCTTTGTTCCATAATATATTGGAATAGCAATACTTATTCCTTCTGGTATATTATGGAGTGCTATTGCGATTGTTAGTGATAATCCTAGTTTAAAATTAAATTCACTTGATAGATATGTTGCGATACCTTCTGGAATGTTATGTAGTATTATTGCTATCATTGATATTATTCCAACTTTATATAACTCCCCTTCTCTATTCTTATTTATGTATTTATCTATTGTCATTGATATAATTATTCCTAGTACTATAAATATTGATATTATTAATAATGTAGGTATTAATTTAAATGTTTTATTTAGATAATTTATTCCCTCTGGTATTAAATCTGTTATTGATACTGTAATCATTACTCCTGCAGCAAATGATAGTGCTTTTATTATTATTTTATTTGTTTTTGTTTTAATGAATATAGGAATTGTTCCTAATAGCGTTGATAGTCCTGCTAGTGTTGTTAATATAAATGCTGTTATATTCATATAATCACCATTTAATTATATGAAAAAAAGACTTTTTAAAGTCTTATTTATATTCATTTGATAGTTTTTCTATTAAGTCTTGGAATTCTTTTTGAAGTTCTTCTGCTCTACTCATTGTTTTTGCTTCAAATCTTACTGTTAGGTTAGGACCTGTATTTGATGCTCTTACAAGTGCCCATCCATCTTCAAATTCTATTCTTGCTCCATCTATATCAATTACTTTATAATTTTTTTCTTTACAGTATTCTTTTATTTTATTTACTATTTGGAATTTGTTTTCATCTGTTACTTTAGCTCTTAATTCTTCAGTAGAATAGTATTCATTTATATTTTCATATAATTCTGATAATTTTTTTTCTGTGTTTGATAGTATTTCTAGTATTCTTAGCCCTGCATATATACCGTCGTCAAATCCGGGATATTTATCTCTAAAGAATAGGTGTCCTGAGAATTCTCCTCCGAAGTCAAAGTTTCCTTCTTGCATCATCATATTAGTGTATGATGCTCCTGTTCTATACATTACTGGTTCTATATCTAGTTTTTTTAATTCATCTATTAGTGCTCTTGAACATTTTACATCGAATAGTGCTTTTCTTGTTTTTAGTTGTTTATTTAGATATCTATACATTATTATCATATATATATCTGATGTTAGTATATTTCCTTTTTCATCAACTATACCTACTCTGTCTGCATCTCCATCTACTCCAAATCCAAAGTCATATCCTAGTTCTACTACTTTTTTAGCTAAATCAATTTGATTATCATGTACTGATGGATCTGGATGATGATTTGGGAAGTCTCCGTCTGATTCACAGTATAGTGGATAGTATTCTATTCCTAGTTTTTCTAGTACATCTTTAATTATTACTGATCCTGTTCCATTACCGCAGTCAACAACTACTTTTATTTTTTTATTTAAATTGATACTATTCTTAATTTGTTCTAGATATAATTCTTTTATATCTCTTTTTTCATATGAACCATTTCCTTCATCAAATTCTAGTTTATTTGTGAAGTCTCTGAAGTCTGTTATTAATTTTCCATATGCATTACCAATTTTAGAAAATGATATTTTGAATCCATTATATTCTTTTGGATTGTGTGATGCAGTAACCATTATTCCTGTGTTTATTTTATATATTTTTTTTGCTGCATAATACATTGGTGTTGTGACTAATCCTAAGTCTATTACATTCATTCCAGATTCTCTAATTCCTTTTATTAAGGCTTCTGATAGTTCTGGTGAAGAGTGTCTATTATCGTGTCCTATAAGTGTTACTGTTTCGTTATATTGTTTTATGTATGTACCAAAACTTCTTCCTATTGTGTATGCATCGTTTGCGTCTATTTCAGTTGGGTATATTCCTCTTAAATCGTATTCTCTAAATATATTTTTATTTATATCTTTTTTTAATTCCATAATTACCTCCTTAAGCATGTGGGTGAAAATTATTATAATTTTCTTTTAATTTTTCTTTTGATACGTGTGTATATATTTGGGTTGTTGAGATATCTGAGTGTCCTAACATTTCTTGTATACTTCTTAAATCTGCACCACCATTAAGTAGGTGTGTTGCGAATGAATGTCTTAATGTATGTGGTGAAAATTCTGTTTTAATTCCTTTTTCTTTAGCGATCCCTTTTAATATTTTAAAGAATCCTTGTCTAGTCATTTTCTTTCCATGATTATTTAGAAAAAGATAATCATTTAATTCTCTTTTTACTAATTTTTCTCTATATTCTCTTAGATATAGTTCTATATATTTTATTGCGTAATCTCCTAGTGGTACTATTCTTTCTTTTGAACCTTTTCCCATTATTCTTATTATACAGTTTGATGTATCAATATCATGAATACTTACATTAACCAGTTCTGATACTCTTAGTCCTGATGAATACATGAGTTCTAACATAGCTTTATTTCTGTATGAGAATGCATCTTTTAATTTTATATCTAATAGTTTATCTATTTCTTCTATAGATAGTGTTTTAGGGAGTGATTTTTTTGTTTTTGGAAGTTCTATATATTCCATTGGATTCTTGTTTACTTTTTTTTCTATTAGTAGAAATTTATAGAATGATCTTAATGTTGAAATATTATGTGATATTGTTTTTGTATCGTTATTTTCTTTGTTTAAATATTTAATATAGTTTTTTATATCAGAATCACTTATATTATTAATTTGTTTTTTAGTAAAATTTTCAAATTTTTTTAAGTCATTATGATATGATTTTACTGTATTTTCACTATATTTTTTATCTATTATCAAGTATTCTATAAAATCATTTATGTATGTATCAATCATTATCTCCACCCTACTATAATAATAGCATATTTTTTTGTATTTTTCTATTGTTTTAAAAGAAAACAGCTATATTTTTGTAGCTGTTTTTATTTTTTTTATTACTTTTTTTTCTATTCTTGATATATATGATTGACTTATTCCCATTAGGTCTGCAACATCTTTTTGTGTCATTTCTTTATTATTGAATAATCCATATCTTCTTATCATTATTTCTTTATCTCTTTTTTTTAGTTTATTTATTTCTTCATATAGTACTTTTTTATCATGTTCCTCTTCTATTCCTTTTGTTACTATATCTTTTTCTGTTCCTAGTATATCTTCTAAGTGAAGTTCATTCCCTTCTCCATCGTAGCTTAGACTATCTTCAAATGATATTTCTCCTCTTCTTTTTTTATTTTTTCTTAGGAACATTAATATTTCATTATCTATACAGCGAGATGCGTATGTTGCGAGTTTTATATTTTTATCTAATTTATATGTATTTACTCCTTTTATAAGTCCTATTGTTCCTATACTTACTAGGTCTTCTAAATCTACTTTTGTATTTTCATATTTTTTTGCTAAAAAGACTACTAGTCTAAGGTTATGCTCTATTAGTACTTCACGTGCTTTTGTGTCTCCTTCTTCTGCTTTTTTTACATATATTATTTCTTCTTCTTTTGTTAATGGTTCTGGTAGATTATCTAGGCTTCCTACATAAAATATTTCGTTGTTTTTATTTAGTATATTTATTATAAAGTTTATTATTTTTTTAATCATTTTATCCCTCCATTATTTCATTATTTAAAAGACATTCTATTCCATCTATTTTTATTTTTTTATTTATAAATCCTAGTAATACTTCTTTTTTTATTACATTATTGTCTATTTTTAATTCTTCTATTTTTGTGCATTCTATTAGGTTTGTTCCTAAAATTGTATGTACAGGTACGTATATTTTTAATGTATTTTCGTCTAAATAATTGTTATTCATTAGTATTATTGGTCTTTTTTTATAAGGATCTTTTAATTTATTTCCTGTATCTATAAATCCTGTACATTTTATTATTTTATCTCTTATTTTTATTTCTACTTTGTGATAGTTTGAATAATTGTTTTTTAATTGTTTTGTCTCTTTAGTATAAATATATATAATTATTGGTGATATTATTACTAGTATTATGAAGTTTATACTCATTTTATTTTTATAGAATATTATTCCTTGATTTTTATATGTAAATTCTATATTTAAAAGATATAGTGTTCCCCCTAAGATTATACTTGATATATATAGATATAATACGTTTTTAAGTGTATATTTAATATTTTTAAATTTAAATGATGTTAAACACATTAGTATACTTATTAATATTTTTAATAAAAATAGTTCCAATGATGTTATTTTTATAAAGAGTGTTAATACTGATATACTTCCTAGGAATGCTCCTAAAAGTAGTTTATATATTTCAGTATTTCTTCTTAATATTATTGAAACTGATAATAGTAATAGGAAATCAAATCCAAAGTTTAATAATAGTATTAAATCGATATAAATTTTCATTTAATCACCAAAATAAGTATAATAAAAAGACACTATAAATAGTGTCGATTTATAAGAATTAATTTAAAATTCTTCTTGCCGTAATAATTGGCATTATTTGGTAATCGGCTGTTGTAATTCCTTCGTAGCTTGTTGCTGCGTGAACTATTTGACCGTTACCAATATAGATTGCAACGTGGCATATATAACCATCATAACCATAGAAAATTAAATCTCCTGGTTGAAGGCTATCTAGTGAAACGTATGAACCCATATAAGATTGGCTCTCTGCTGAGTGAGGAAGGCTGTATCCATAGGCTTCAAATATTTTCATTGTAAACCCTGAACAGTCTGTTCCATTATATAGGTCTGCGCCACCATAACTATATGGATTACCTACGAATTGTAATGCATAGTCTACAAGACTTCCTGCATTTTCTGGATTTGGCATTGGAGCTGTTTGTGCTTGAACTGGTGCAGTATATTCAACTGCTGGAACAGCTTCATATGTCTCTTCCTCATATGTAGGTTCTTCATACATTTCTGTATATTCTTCTACTGTTTCTTCCTCTTTTTTTTCTTCATTTGTTGTTTCTGATTCTAATTTGTTTTCACTATCAGAAATTTCTTTCTTCTTATTTTCACTGGCTAGTTTTTCTAAATTTTCACTAGCTGTTTTAATATTCGGATTGAATATTTCATAATTATTTGATAAGTAATTTGGCTCTAATTTTATATCCGCTTTAGCGATTACGATATTATCTATTACCTCTTTACTATTATCAAATAATTTGTTTGAGAAAAAATCTACTGGCGATAAGCATAATAAACTTATACAAATTATAGATATTCTTCTCAGCTGACTCGATTCCACAAAATTCACCTCATTATAAAATTTGCAAGCACGTTAATAATTGTATCATATTTTTTTATAAAAATCAAGTTTTTTATTTTTTGATGATACTTATTGCCTTTTTGTTTACATTTTTATGGTAATCAATATATTATATGTAGTTTTATATATTTGTATGATTAAATGGTTTATATAGTGTTTATTTTTCTTTATTTTTATGTTATAATTTTATTATTGAAGGTATGGTGAATATATGAAAATATTTAATAAAATTATTACTTCTTTATGTGTTTTTACTTTATTTTTCTTATGTTTTGGGGTTAACGAGGTTAATGCTCAAACACTTGGTGAGTTGGAACAAGAATTAAATGATAAAAAACAAGAATTAAAAGATAATCAAAATAAAAAAGCTTTGACACAACAGGAAATGAATGATATTCAGAGTAATTTAAAGGTTATTCAAAATAATATATCTCAAATTCAGACTGATACTGCTAATTTAGAGAAAGAAATTGTAGAACTTAATAAGCAAATTGATAAAAAACAAGAAGAAATTAAAAGTATAATTAGTTATTTTCAAATTTCTAGTGGTGAATCTGCTTATTTAGAGTATGTTATGGGTGCTGAAGATTTTACAGATTTTATTTATAGAAGCGCTGTTACTGAACAAATGACTAGTTATAATAATAGTTTAATTGATGATTATAATGCTACTATAAAGGCTAATGAAGATAAAAAAGAAGAACTTGCTCAAAAGAAAGCTGAACTTAAAGAACAACAAAGCGCTATGAAAGATGAATATAAAAAGTTAGATAAACAATTATCTGTTTATACTAGTGATGAAATGATTATTACTGATGCTGTTAGGTCTTTACAGGAAATGGTTCAAGTTTATAAAGATAAAGGATGTAAAAGTAATGAAGATATAAATGTTTGTGGTAAGAGTGTTTTACCTGCTACTACTGCTTTTTATAGACAACTTGAAAGTGGTTATGTAACTAGTTGGTATGGTTATCGTGATTGTAGTGATTCTCGTGTTTCTTGCGGACACAATGGTATAGATTTATCTACTGGTGGCGATAATATTCCGGTTTACTCTATTGGTACTGGCGTTGTTGCAATGATACCTGAAAGAAGTAGTTGCGGTGGAAATATGGTTTTTGTTCATCATAAACTTACTAATGGTAATACTTATACTAGTGTTTATATGCATTTATATCAAATTAATGTTTCAGTTGGTCAAACTGTTACAAAAGATACTGTTATTGGTATAATGGGCGGTGGATGGAATACTCCTTGGGATTATTGTTCTACAGGCGCTCATTCACATTTAGGATTAGCTACTGGATTATTTGGTATTGATTATGGTTGGGATTATTTGAGAAGTCATTATATTGATCCTTCTGATATGATTAATTTCCCTGGCTCATTATATACACCATTTTATGATAGATATACTGCTTTTTAAGATGATGTCTCTACATCATCTTTCTTCTAAGGAGGTTTTTTATGAAAAAAAGAAATGTTTTACAGAATTCTATGATTGCGACTATTTGTATTATAGCTTGCAAAATTATTGGTTTAATTTATGTTATTCCTTTTAATGCTATGATTTCTACTTCTGCTGGAGCGCTTTATAGTTATGCTTATAATATTTATGTTATATTTTTAAGTTTATCTACTACTGGTGTTCCTCTTGCAGTTAGTAAAATTGTTAGTGAATATGATAGTTTAGAATATTATGATACTCGTGATCGTGCTTACAAGATTTCAATGAAATTAATATTTTTAATTGGTTTATTGTGTTTTGTTGTTATGGTAGTTTTTGCTCAACCTATGGCTTCTTTAATTATTGGAGATGCTGTTGGTAATAATACTGTAGATGATGTTGCGAATGTTATTAGGATTATTTCTTTAGCTTTACTTATTGTTCCACCTTTAAGTGTTGTTAGAGGTTATTTACAAGGTCATAATTATATTACTGAAAGTAGTATTTCTAATGTAATTGAACAGTTTGTACGTGTTATTGTTATATTAGTTGGTTGTATTTTAGTTATTAAGGTATTCCATTTAGATGAGAAAATTGCGATTGGTATTGCAGTATTCTCTGCTGCTATTAGTGCTTTTGCTTCGTATTTATATTTAAAGTATAAAATGTTTAAGAATAAGAATCAATTCAGTGGTGAATATGAGGTTAAGGATGCTGAGAAAAAAATTACAGGTAAAATGATTGCTAAAGATATATTGTTATGTGCTTTACCTTTTATTATTGTTGAGGTTTTAAAAAGTGCTTATGCAACGGTTGATACAGTTACTATTGTTAGAGGATTAACTCATTTGGGATATAGTATTAGTGATGCTGAAACAACTTTTAGTGTTATTGCTACTTGGGGTAATAAATTATGTACAGTAGTTATTTCTGTTGCTATTGGAATTAGTATGAGTTTAATTCCTAGTGTTGCTGGTGATTTTGTTAAAGGTAAAATGGATAAAGTTAATGAAAAATATAATTCTTCTTTTGTCTTACTACTTATTACTACCCTACCTATGACTTTAGGAATATTTTTCTTAGCTCAACCTGTATGGATTCTCTTTTATGGATATGATTATTTAAGTATTGAGGTATTTAAATTATATATATTTCAGGCTATTACTTTTTCATTCTTTTCTGTATTGATAAGTTTTTGCCAGACTGTTGGAAAGACTAAAGTTGCTTTATTTAGTTTATTTATTAGTTTTGTTTTGAACGCTATATTTAATATTCCATTTATGCATTTATGTCATTATTTAGGAATTGGTGGATATCAGGGCGCTACTGTTTGTACTTTAGTTACTCAAGCGCTACCTTCCCTATTCTTAATAATTTATATTAAAAAAACATTTAATTTTCATTATAAGAGTTTGTTTATAAATAGTTTAAAGATTATATTATGTAATATTATTATGATGATTGTTTTATATTTATTTAAATTTATTTATCCTATTGATTCATTGGGTAGAATTGGTGCTTTATTAGAGTGTGTTGTTTATGGAATTATAGGTGCTAGTGTTTATATATTCTTACTTGTCAAAACAGGTTTATTTAAAGATTTATTTGGTAATAGTAGAATATTAAAGAAATTAAAATTAGTAAAATAAAAATGAGAATAATTCTCATTTTTTTTAGTTCATTTTTTTAATTATATTATCCATTATTGAGTATAAGTATATATCTACTTTTTTATTTAGTTTATTTTCAATATATTTTTTATATCCGTTTAATTGTTCTTGGTATGCATCGTCTTCAATATTTTTTAATTTGTAATCTATTATATCAACATGATCACTATATTCTAACATTAAGTCTATAATTCCATGATATGTTTCGTTATTATTTATTTCAATGAATTCATATTCTTTATATATATTTGCTTCTTTAATATTTTTTAATAATTCTTGATTTAAAAAATTATTTATTTTTTCTTTATAGAAGTTATCTATATCTTTTAAATCAGGATTTTTAAAGTCTATTAGTTCTAATAAATAGTGCATATGAGTACCAAATTCCATGTTTTTATATTCTTCTTTTGTTATTAATTTATTTGTTGTTTTGGAGAAATGTTTTTCTTCTTCAATATTAGAATTGATACTTATTTTTCTTTTTTCTATTTTGTTGTTATTTTTATGTAGTAGTGATTCATAATTATTTTCTTTTATTTCATTATAGTCTTTTGTTAGATTTTGTTTGTCTAAATCGATATCAACTATATATTCTTTTATGTTTTCTTTTATTGAGTTTAATATATCAAGGAATGATTTATATTTTAATCTAATACTATCTTCTACTAAATCGTGTACTCTATCTTTTTCTTTATCTGTTAGAGATGTTACTAGAATCATTTTTTCCTTACATCTTGTCATTGCGACATAGAATAGTCTTATTTTTTCTGCAATTTCTTCTTTCATATATTTATCTTTTAATAGATATTTATATATTGTTTCTTTTGGTTTTTCTTCTACATATGGTGCGATTATTCCTAATTCATTATCTATTGTGAATAGTTGTTTTAAGTCACTTATATTGAATGCTTTATGTAATCCCGAATAATAACAGATATGGAATTCTAATCCTTTTGATTTATGTATATTCATTATTTTTACATTGTTTCCAGCACTTGTATTTAATGAATATTTTATTTCATTTTTTCCTTCTACCATTTCTTTTATATAATCTGTTAGTTCATATGGTGTATATCCTAATTCTGTTAGATTTTTTGATAGATTTAATAGATATTCTATTCTTACCATAGAGGCTTCTATATTGCCTGTTTTAATAGTGTTTTCTATTATATTAAATTTATTTACTATTTCATTTATAAATTCTTCATTTGTTAAATTTTCTATATTGTTTGATATTTCTTTCGATATTTTGAATATTTCTGTTTCATAGAATTTCTTTTCTTTGAAAATATCAAATATATCTTGATCACTTAATCTAAATAAATAACTTCTTGCGATACTTGTAAAGCAATATTTAAATTCTGTATCGTATTCTTTTTTATTTATTTTTACTACGAAATTCATTATATTTTTAAGTACTAGAATATCATTTTCAAGTGTTAATACTTCATCTTGATATAGTGTTAAAGGTATTTGCATGTATTCAAATATTTTTTTATATTTTGGAAATTCTGTATTTCTATCCATTATTATACAGAAGTCTTTATATTCTATATCTCTTACTATTAGATTATCTTTATCAAATACTTTGTAGTGATTTTCTATTTTGTTTTTTATATCTGTTGCGATTGTAAATATTTCTATTTCTTCTTTTGTATATGTTTTATCTTCATATTTATAGTTTAATATTTCAAAATTATGTGGTTCATCAATTTTTCCTTCTTCAATATATGTATTATTTCCAAATATCATTTGATGTGTTTCTCTATACTCTGCTCCACCTATTTTATCGTTCATTACTAGATTAAATATTAAGTTTATATCGTCTAATACTTCATATCTTGATCTAAAGTTTTTTAATAAATCTATTTTTATTCCACCATTTAATTTTTCATAGTTATTATATTTATTTCTGAATATATTTGGGTTTGCGTTTCTAAATCTGTATATTGATTGTTTTATATCCCCTACCATATAAACATTGTTGTTTTCTATTAATGATATAAACTTTTCTTGTATATCGTTAGTATCTTGATATTCATCTACCATTATTTCGTTATAGTGGTTTTTAAGTTCTAGTCTTATATTTTCATTTTCTTCTAGAACTCTTATTGCCATTTTAGCTATATCATTAAATTCATACATTTCTGATTGTTCTTTAAAGTTATATATTTTTTTATCTAATTCTTTTATTATTTCTAGTATTATTTCTATATATTCTTTTGTTTTTAATATATTTTCTTTTAATATTTCGGTTGATTCAATTTCTGTTAGTTCTTTGATATTATCAATTAAAGATTTTAGTTCTTCTTTTTTTTCTTTTAATTCTTCTTCACTACCTCTTGGGAGTGTTGGAAGTTTTAAATTAGAGTTATTTCTAATTTCTTCATATGTATTACTGTTTAATAATGGATTTAAAATATCTACTAATTTTTCGTAGAATTTTCCTTCTACAAGTATTTGTATGTCGTATAAAAGGTTATTTATTTCTTTTATTTTGTCTTTAATTAAATTTATATATTTTTCTATATTATTATTAATTATTTCTTCATTAAAATAGTCTTTTATATAGTTATTTATATATTTTCCTTTATCAAGTTTTAAATCTAATTTATTATTTAAATCTATTACATAGTTTTTAATCTCTTTATCATCTTTGGTGCAGAAGTCTTTGATTAGTTTTTCAAATTTAGTATTTTTTTCTTCATATAGTTTGTCAAATATTTCTTCTATGTATTCGTTTTTTTTAATATTTATTATACTTGCGTCTATTATAGATATATTAGGACTAATATTTAATAGATAATAGTATTTTTTTACTAGTGATAATGAATATGAGTCAAATGTTGTTATGTAGGCAGAATCTATTATGTCTAGTTGTTTTTTTAAGTCTGGATTTTTCTTTATTTTTTTTCTAATTCTTTCTTTCATTTCGTTTGCTGCTTCTTTTGTAAATGTTAGAATTAATAGTTTATTTATATCAGTATTATTTAGTTTTCTTATTACTCTTTCTGATAATACTGCAGTTTTTCCTGATCCTGCTCCTGCAGATACTATTATATTTTTTCCTTCTTCATTTATAGCTTCTAATTGTTCTTTTGTCCAACTAGGCATATTGTTCCTCCTTTTTATTTATTAATTTATTTACTTTATTTAGTAACTCTATATATGTTTCTTCATCATTCATACGTGTTACCCCAAATGTTTTATAGCCTATTCTATTAATACTTGTACCACAGTGATAGAATTCTTTATTGTCTATTATAAAGTATCTATCATGAAATGAGTTATCAAATATTACTTTTAGATTATGATATTGAGTATTATATTTTTCTATATCAAGTCTCGTCAATAGATTGTTTGGTTTAGTTATAATTGTAACTTTTGTTTTTAATCTTTTAATAATATCTAATATTACATTATCTGCGTAACTATCTATTATTATTAATTCTTTTTTAGCTGATTTTAATATGTTTAGAATTTTTGAGTATGCATCGTACATTTGACCTGCAAAGTATATTTTAGTATCTTTTGTTTTTTCTGATAATTTATCGAATGATTCTTGTAATAATTTAATATTTTTATCATGTTCTAATATTTTGGTTTCTACATTTGATAATCTATTTTCATTTGTATTAATATATCGTTTCATAGCGACAAATGCACGCATGATATTTATACTTACTTCAGAGGCGACACTTGTTCTAAGTACTGAGGCCAACATTGCTACACCTTGCTCTGTAAATACATGTGGTAGTGTTCTTGACATGTTTTGCCTTTTTGTGGTTCCATTTTGGAACCGCAAATCATTATACTCTTTTGGTGTTAATTGAAAATAAAAATCCGCTGGGAATCTATCTATATTTCTCTTAACCGCTTTATTTATATCTTTTGTACCATTTGCACATTCATAGAGTCTGGCTAAATCAGAGTCTAACATTACTTGTTTTTCTCTTATTTCATAGATTAGATTTTCTATTTTTTCTTTTTGAATCACTTCATTCATTTTTTATTATCCCCCCTTTATTTTTTAACCATTAATATTTTAACAAATGTTCGCCTATATAGTCAATAAAAAAAGTAGATTATTTTCTACTATTTTTATTAGTTTTTTAAAATATATCTATCTTTGTTTACTTTTATGTTCGCTATTATCTTGTGTATTATTATTTAGAAATTTAATTATTTTTCCACGTGCTTTTAATTCTTCAATAAATTTATGTATATTTTCTTTTTCGTTCTCTTTTTTGCCAATTTGATCAACAAGGTTATTTACATAATTGATTACTTTATCTGATAGATTATTACTATTATAAATTATAGGAAATTGTTCACAAATAATTCTTTTATATTCTTCATATTTTTCTTTATCTATTTCACTAAATAAAATATTCATATTATCTGTTATTGCTGCTTTTTTTAATAATGTTTTATATTTTTTGTAAAAGTTGTCTATTAATGGAAACATTTTTTCATAGTTACTTATTAAATGACTTGTTTGCTGCATAGATATGCAACCACCTAATTTATGAAAAAAATCTAATATTTCTAAGGTAGCTTTATGCTGCAGTATTTCTTCTATTTCTACGCATTCATTACATGAACTATTCTTTATGTCAATTCCATTTTTTATTATTATTCTTTCTTTTTTATCATTATCTGTATAAATTGCTAGGTTGGATGACCTTATTGCATGATTAATTTCATGAATTAATGCAGTTTCATCACTAAAATATTGGTTAAGGGAAATAAATATCATGCTTGCTTGATTATCGAAATCTGATATTCCTACTATATGTCCTCCTAGTGCATTTTTATTATTTGAAAAACATGCTGTCATATAATCTTTAAATGATTTACTTTGAACATCTGTACCATTACAATAAAATTTTGCTGTAATGTGATTATCACCATAATATTTTATAATTTTTTTTATATCTCTTATAATATCAGTTTTATTAATGGTATTTTCGGTTATTAATTTTTTTAATTCCTTTATAGTTGCATCAGATATGAAAGTGTAATAGTATGTATTGTTTAATCTCTCTGTAATTATATTTCTATATTCTTCACCGTAATATTTTATGAATGCTTCTACTAAGATACTTTTGTTACTATCTATTTCTTTAAAAAAATTAGTACTATATTTATCTATTATTTTGTTTATTTTATTTTCTTTTATATGTCTAATTAGACTCATTTTCTCCTCCTAAAAATTCTTTATAGTCTTGTTCTGTTAGATTAACCGTATCTTTTTCTTTTTTAAAACATATATCTTTAAATTTACAGAATTCACATCCTATATTTATTCCGTTTATTTTTTTTGGATTTATTTTGAAGTTTGCATCTAAAATATTGGTTGAGCCTTCTTCTATTTTTTTATCTACTAAGTTTATTAGATTATTTATTTCTGTTTCATTTAATGTTTTTGCATAACTATAGAATTCTCCATCTGATTTTGTTCTCATACTTTTTATTACATTACTATTTTCATATGATGAATCAAATTGTTCTAGAATGTCTTTTTTAGATGTTGAATATCCATTTAGTTTTAGATTATTTTCATTATTTTCTTTATTGATTATATTTTGTAGGTAAAATCCTGCAATTTTCACGTTTTTAAGGCCACTATTTTGGGCTAAATATAAATAAATGGGTAATTGCATACTAAGCCCGTAAATTGTCTTATTTAGGTCAATACTAGTCGACCCTGTTTTATAGTCTACTACAGCTAAAATAGTTTCTCCATCTTCTTCTTTATACATTAATTTATCTATTATTCCCATGAATGTTACTTTTGTATTTTTATCTTTATTTATATATATTTTTTCTTCATATTTTGTTTGATCTAGTGATGAATATTCTAATTGTTTTTTTATAGTTTCTACTGTGAATTTACATGTTTCTTCTAAATTGTCTATGAAGAATTTTTCTTTATTTGATAGTGTTAAAGTACTTATATATTCATCCCAGTATTTTTTATAGTCGTCATTGTTTTTTAATGTGTTTTCAAGTACATGGTGAAATAAAGATCCAATTATTGTATAGAATGTTTCTTCATATGGATTTAGTTTTAGTATATTATTGATATAGTATTTAAAAGCACAATGATAGTAGTTATCTAGACTTGAATATGATAGTAATAATTTATTATCTATATAATTTAGTAAGTCATTTTTATCTATTTTTGTATATTTATTGTCATAAGTGTTATAAGGTATTTCATAGTTTGAATAAAGTGTTTCTAATGTTTCATCTTTAATGTTAAATTTAATTAAATTATCTAGTTTTTTAGTTAGATTTATTTTATCGTTCATTTCTGAATAACTAATGTTATTGAATTCATGGTCTTTTATTATTTCTTTATTTAAGTCTTCTATTATGCTTGAAGGATAGAATGAAGAAAATGGTGTTTTTAATTTATATGTTATTACACAGTTTTTAATATTTTTTATTAATTTTATTGTTTTTTCTTTTTCTATTATATTGTTTTCTATTGATGTATTTAGGCCTAGTTTTTCTAATGTTATATCATCTATATATTCTTCGTCTTTGTATATTTTTGGTATGCTTCCTTGATTAAAATTCATTATAAATACATATTCGTCTGTTATGTTTTCTAAGTTAGTTATTTCTATAGCGTTATCTAATTTTTCTTCTAACAATGTGTTTTTTAATTTGTTTATTACTAATTCTTTTATATCTAGATAGTTATCACACCATGTATATTCGTTTAATACATTTATTAGTTTATTATATATTTTGTTGTTTGTTTCGTTTTTAAGATTATAGTTTTCTTCTATATATTTTAGAGATGTTTCGATTTCATCATTATAATTATTTATGAAGTCTTGTATTATTTTTGTTCCATATATATTTTTTTTATTTATATTTATTGGAATATTATAGAATTTAAATATTTTTTTGATTTCATTTATATAGTCATCTTTAACATTTATTAATTTTATTTTATTTATATCTATGTTGTTATTTATTAATTCACATATATTTTCAGCTACAAATGTTATTTCTTCTGTAATATTACCAAATTCATGTATAGTAGGTATGTAGTTATTTTTATTTTCTTCTAGTATTATTACTTCTGTTTCTTTTTTGATTTCATTTAATATTCTTTCTTCATATTTATTTAAAGATTTATTATATATGTATATTTTTTTATTTTTAATGTAGTTTTTAAATAAATTGTCATATATTAATAAATTGTTTTCTTCAAGGTATTTTTTAATATTTACTAGTTTATCTAGTTTTTTATTATTATAGTTTTTATTTTCTATATAGTATATATTTTTGATATAATTTTTAGCTATATCGTATTTTATATTTTCTTTTTTCATTAAATAATATATTGTTTTTTCATTATAATCAAATGTATATTTTTTTATTAACTCATTTAATGACATTATTTTTATATTAAGCATTTTGTTATTAAGTTTTTCTATTGTTTTATTTTTAATTGTGTTTGGAATTATTAATATACTATTGTTTTCTATCTTATCTAGCATTTTTATCACCTTTAAATATTGTAGCATATGTTTGTGTTTTCAGTCAATTAAAAATAACTCTATTTTGAGTTATTATATTTTTAAAATTTTAGCTTTTAATTTGTGATATTTTGTTTCGTTTAGAGTACAGTTTTTTGCTTTTGAAAGGTCTGCATTTTCACAATTTACCCCATCAAATGAATTATTATTAAAGTCAACTTTATCACAGATTGTGTCTGATAAATCATTGTGTGCGATTTTTTGTGGATTGATTACTACGTTTTCTGCATTTCTAAAGTCTACTCCTTTAACACATACTCCATCAAAGGATTTATCTTTATAATCACCTTTTAGTTTTACGCCTTGAATACTTTTATTTTTTAATTTTTGAGGATCTAGATTAGTATTTATATTTGTTTTTGTTAAATCTATAAATATAATGTCTTGATTAGTAAAATCAATTTTTTCTAAGTTAATATAATTTATTATTCCTTTATGAAATAATTGTTCTTGTAGTAATATTGTTTTTAATAATATTTGTATTAATTCATCATCTTTGAATCTTTTTTCTTTAAATTTTTCTTTGTTTTTTAATATTTTATTTTCTAATAATTTATATAAATCTAATAATTGTTCTTTTGTTAATAATTCTTTCTTTTCCATTTTACCACCCTATTATAAGGGTATCAAATTTTTAGGTTTTTAGTCAATATTTTTTAATTTAAATCTTCTTTTTTTATTATATAAGTTTTATTTTTAGTGTGAAATGCGTAGAATACATTTTCTAATTCGAGGTTTTTCTTTTTTAATATATCGTATACCCAATTTTCATCTTTATTTAAATCTTTTAATACTTCTTTATCTATTTCTCCATCCATAATTATCGGTAATGGGTATTCTGTATCATTGTTAAATACTGATAGTTTTCCATTGTTTTCTAATACAGCGTAATTTACTTCTTCTATACTTTTTATTCCTTGTTCTCTTAATTGACTTATTAAGTCATCTAGACTATATCTAAGTTTTCTCATTGATTCAAAGTTTAGTTTTCCGTTTTTAATTATTACTATTGGGCTTCCTTCTATTAGTTTTTTTATTTTTGAATTTTTTAGTCCTACATATCCAAATAATAGTTCGATTACTACAAGACATGTTATAGGTATTATCGATATTAATATTGATGAATCATATTGTTCAATTGATATTGCGGCTAATTCGGCTATTAAAATTGATACTATTAGGTCTATTATACTTAGTTTTCCTACTTCTTTTTTTCCCATTATTCTATATACTAATACTATAAAAAAATAAAGAAATATTGTTTTGAATATAATACTTGAATACATTTTATCACCATTTTTATTATGTTAAACAGAATATTTTTTTATACATTTAATAGTATTTATTAGGAGGATTTTTATGAGGTGTTTAAAAAATATAGGTATTTCATGTTTATATAGTTATGGTTTTATTTTTGTTTTAACTTTTATTTTATCTTTATTTAATTATATAAATTTTATTGATGGTATGTTTACTTTTTTTATGATTTTTAATTTAGTAATTTCAGTTTTTATTGGTGGTTTTATATGTGGTAAAAGGTCTTTAAAGAAAGGTTGGTTAGAAGGTATTAAGTTTGGGTTTGTATTTTTATTTATTTTAACTTTACTCAATATTTTAGGTTATTCTAATAACTTATCTATTAAGTATTTTGTTTTTTGTTCAATTATACTTGTTAGTTCTATATTAGGTGGAATGATAGGAATTGGTTTTAGAAAAGAAAAAAAATAGTATTATTTACTATTTTCATATTTTTCTATAAATTCTTTTTTATAGTTTTCAAAATTGTCTTCTTTTATTGCTTCTCTTATTTCTTCTGTCATTTTTATTAAGAATCTAATATTATGTATAGAAAGTAATGTTCCTCCTAATGATTCTTCACAATTTATTAGGTGTTTAATATAACTTTTTGTATAGTTTTTACATGTATAACAGTCACATGATTGTTCTATTGGTGTGAAATCTTCTTTGTATTTTGCGTTTTTAAGATTAATTTTACCGGTTCTAGTGAATGCATTTCCATGTCTAGCAAGTCTTGTTGGTAGAACGCAGTCAAACATATCTATTCCACGACTTATTCCTTCTAATATATCTATTGGATCTCCTACTCCCATTAAATATCTTGGTTTATCTTCTGGCAAATACTTTATTGCGTAGTCAATCATTTTATACATTGTTTCTTTTCCTTCTCCTACGCTTGTTCCACCAATTGAGTATCCATCAAAGTTCATTTTTACTGTTTCTTCAGCTGAGAATTTTCTTAAGTCTTCATATTCTCCACCTTGAACTATTCCAAATAATGATTGGTTTTCATTTTTATGAGCATCTAATCCACGCTTAGCCCATCTAAGTGTTCTTTCTGTTGATTTTTTTGTATAGTTATAGTCTGATGGGTATGGAATACATTCATCAAATGACATAGCTATATCACTATCTAATTTATTTTGTATTTCGATTGATAGTTCTGGAGTTAGTAATAATGGTTTTCCATCTATATGACTTTTGAAGTGTACTCCAACTTCCGCTATGTCTTTTTTCTTATTTTTAGCTAGTGAAAACACTTGAAATCCGCCACTATCTGTAAGTATTGGCCCGTCATAGTTCATGAATTTATGTAGTCCTCCAGCATTTTTAACTACATCTTCTCCAGGTCTTAACCATAAGTGATATGTATTTGAAAGTATTATTCCTGCATTTGTTTCTTTAACTTGTTCTGGAGTTAATGTTTTTACATTTGCGAGTGTTCCTACTGGCATAAACATTGGAGTGTCAAATGTACCATGGTTTGTTTTAATTTTCCCTAGTCGTGCTTTATTATCATTTTTTAATAATTCGTATTTTATTTTCATATAAATCCCTCGGTAATAATTATATAGTAAATTTTATTATTTTACAAGAAAAAAGTACTTTTGTTTAAGTACTAATAATTGTCGTATATTTATTTATGATACTTTCTTTTATTTCTTCTAAATACATTGCGTTTGATCCTTTTATAAGTATTATTGTGTTTTTTAAATCTTTTTTATTTAAATAAGTAATAGCTTCTTCATTATTATTAAAGTGTGTTCCTATATTTATTACTTTTGTGTGCTTACCTATTGTTATTACATTTAGATTTTTAATTTTTTTTAGTTCTTCTTCAATTTTTTTATGTATTATTTCTGAATGAGTACCAAGTTCTAAAACGTCTCCTATTATTGCGAGTTTATTCTTTTTTGAATTTTCTAGTATTGATAGGCTACTTTTTATTGATTCTAGGCTTGCGTTATATGTGTCGTCTATTAAGTCTATATTATTATTTAGATTTATTATGTTTGTTCTTTTATTTGGCGCTTTAAATGTGTTTATAGCGTTTACAATATTATTTACAGGGATTTGATATAGGAGCGCAGTTTTTATTGCGAGTAATATGTTTTCAATTAAATATTTATTTGGTATATTGAATTCTATATTGTAATCTTTATTTTTAATGTTTACTGTAAAGTAAAGTTTATTATTCGTTATAACATGATTTACACAGTTTTCATTTGTCTTAATTATTGAATAATACTTATTTTTCTTTAATTTACTTAGGTAAAAGTCTTTTCCATTTACAATAAGATTTCCTTTTTTCATTCCTTTTACTATTTCTAATTTTGCTTTGAAAATGTTTTCTTGTGTTTTTAAAAATCCTATATGTGATGTTCCTATATTTGTTATTAATGATGTTTGAGGTTTACACATTTTTGACAGTTTTTCTATCTCTTTTAGGTGATTCATTCCTAGTTCTAATATTATTATATCGTGGCTCTCATTTATTCTTGAAAGCATTAATGGAACTCCTATTTGATTATTGTAATTTTCATATGTTTTTAGAATATTATATTTTGTTTTGAAGATATGACTAATTAATTCTTTTGTTGTTGTTTTTCCAACACTTCCTGTTATTGCGATTAGTGGTTTATCTATATATTTTTTTCTGTTATTTATTCCAATTTGTTTTAGTGCTTTTAAGGGGTTTTTAACTTTTATTATTGGTGTTTTATTTTTTTTTCTTATTTTTTTATTTGTTATTATTAAGGATGCTTTATCTATTACTTCATCTATATATTTAGAGCCATCTGTTTTATTTCCTTTGAGTGTTATAAATATATCGTTTTTTTCTATGATCCTTGAGTCTATACATATTTTTCCAACTTCTTTTTCAATATTTTCTCCACTTATTATTTTGCCATGAGTTATTTTTAAAATTTCTTTTAGGGTCATATTCACTCGCCTTTTCTATAAAATAATTAAATATTTTAATTGTATCTATATTATTTAATGATTCAGGGTGCCATTGTATTCCAATAAAGAAGTTTTTATTTTTATCTTCTATTACTTCTATTACATCATCATTTGAATATCCTGATACTTCAAGCGTTGTATTTTTTATTTGATAATTATGTCTTGAATTTACTATTATTTTTTCTTTTTTTAATATTTCATATATTTTGGTGTCTTTTTTTATATATACTTCGTGTACTTTATCTATATTTGGTTTCATATGGTTAAATATTCTTTCTTCTAGTCCACATGTACATAATCCCATTATCTGCATTCCGAGACATATTCCCAATAGTGGTATATCAAATTCATATGCATATTTTATTATTTCTAGTTCTTTTTGTTCATATTCATCTCCACCTTGTAGTATTATTCCATTTACAAGTTTTAATTCTTCTATATTTGGGTTAATTCCTATTGGTATTGCATTTAGCTTTTCTATTATTTGTGATATCTCTTTATATTGATATAATATTTTTGTTTTATTATTTATTATTCCTTCTCTATTTATTATTCCAATAACTGGTTTCATTTTATCACCAATAAAGTTTATGAAAAAAAATAGTTTATTTAACTATTTTCTTATCTTTTATACCTGCGTTTTCTTGGATAAATAATTCCTCAAGTTGTTCGATATTTTTGGGTATTACAATATTATTTTCTTGCAATGCATTTTCTATTTGTTTTCTTATTCTATTTAATATATGCTTTGTTTCGTTTAGATTATTTAGCTCTATTAATTCACTTGCATAATTTATATTCATTCTATTTAATAATCTTGTCTCATTTCTTGTTAAATTTAATTCTTCTAAATCGTTATAGTTTTTATCTATTATTGTTTTATATTGAATTTTTTTTATAAAAAAGTGTAGATTGTAATATATATTTATTATTGCTTCAAAGAAACTTTCTTCATTTGATGGTTCTATTGTTTTTAATAAATATTTACGTAGTATGTATAATTCGTAATTATTTAAGTTTAATTTACAATAATTGAATGGTTTTGTTATTCTTTGTTCTGACACATCTAAATCATTATATTTTTCTTGATATATTATTTCTTCTCTTAATAAATTTACTAGTGTTTCATCTTGCTTTATTGTATCAATTATTATTCTTAATTTTCTTTCTGTATAAATTGCTTGTTTTTTCTTTATTTTTTTTCTATTATAGTGAATTAAAGCGTTAGTTATTTTTATTTCCATATCTTTTATATATTGTTTTAACATTGTATTTTTGATTTTTAGTATTTTACTTGCTTCTTTAGAATTTAAAGAGAATATTTCATATACATATTCTATTCCTAATTCATTAAATGTTTTATACATTGCTTTTGAGAAAAATGTTGATTTTTTTATTGTCATCCTTTCTATTTTATTTATTGCGTATTTTATTTCTTTTTTTGTAAATTGTTTTCTTTTTTCTAAATCATTTATTATTATATCTTTTACCGTTTCCATGGGTACATATATTATCATATTTGTTTTTAAAAGTCAAAAAAAGACTAGTTTCCTAGTCCATGTACTTTTGCATTGATTTCATCATTTGATTAACTTGTTTTTGTGATGGTGTTCTTCCCATCTGAGTCATCATTGCTTTTATCATTTGTTCATTTATTGGTGGATTTTGTTTAATATATTTTTTCATGTAGTTTCTAGCTAAGAAGAAACCTGATACACCACCTATTATTATTCCTACTAATACTTTTAATATATCTAAAAATAGTGCCATATTTATCCCTCCTATTTAATTTTACTAAAAAAAAATATTTTATTCAATATAAATTTATCCAATTATAGTCTTTTTTATTAAATTCACATATGAATAAATATTTATAATAGTTATTTAATATGTATGTTATATTTTTACTTATATTATCTGTTTTGCATATTATATTTGAAGGTTTTAATATCAACTCAGAATGTATATTTTTTTCACTTACCATATATCTATTTTTACCTTTTCTAATGTTATTTATTAGTTTTAAATATTCTTCTAATTTATTTATATTTATAGGATAACATAATTGATTATATAGTGTTATTCCATAATTTAAATCTGTTTTATTTAGGTTATATAGATTATATAGTAGTTTAAATAATGAATATTCATTATCTTTATATACATTATATACTTCTTTTTTTATTGCGAAGATATGATAATTATTCATAAAAAATCACCTATATTGATTATAGATGATTTCTTTTATTAATTTTGTCGAATTAATTATTACTTTTTTTATATTATTGTTATTGATGTTTCTATTGTTGTTAGATGATTTAAACCAACTTTGGGAATCCCGCTCCCTATTAGATATCAGATGTTGAGATAACTATAACCGGACGAACGCCGTAGATGGACGAGTTCGAATAGGGGTCGAGGCCGATGCCGCCACCCAAGGCATAGAACCACACGTAAGGACGGTCGATAGAAGCCGAACCGAACCAGTAATATTCTCCACTTTCTTTATAAGATTCTGCTATTCCTCCTGACTCAACTTCATATTTTTTTAATATTCTTCCACTTGTAACATTAAATCCTAAATCTTGTAAGTTTTCAACATATTGATTTACATAGTATGCAACACTATAATTTGTTCCAGATTCGTCATTCTTTGATGGATCATATATATCGTAACTACTAGTCCAATATTGACTTCCTGAGAATGCTACTTCATAACTTTGCCCATTTGCTCCTTGCATTCCTGTTGATGTATTAATGTTATTATTCGCAAGTAATGTAGCAGTTTCACCATTTATTTCTATTACTTTAAAACAATCTGTTTCTGTTAGACATACATCACTTCCAACTGTTGCAAGTAATGGTTTATTTCTTGCCTCACCAAATGTTGATATATAATTACCATCTGTTAATGATAAATAATTAGCTGTTAAATCACCATATGTTAATGAATAATCAACAACTACTACATTATCATTTACTTTATTAAAATGTATCCATCCTGAATCAGCTGGATTTGTTGTTATACTACTCATTTCTGATACAGTTTTAACAGTTTCACCAGTTATTGATGAATTAGCTGTTAAAGCTGCTTTTACATATGAATCGACTTTTTTACTTATTTTTTCTTGTAGAATTTTTTCACAGTCTCCTTTTTTAGTATCTGTTACTTCTCCATTTTCGAATGTTACTGCATATTTATTTATAGTTATACAACCTGATTGTAGTTCGTTATTTATGTATGTTAAATACCCGTTTTTTGGTTTTTCTCCACTAAAATCTACTTCTATTGTATTGTTATTATTATATAAGTATCCATTTTCAGTTATTTCATATTCTCCATTTAATTCTATAATATTTTTATTCATTTGTTGTCCTAATGTGTATTCATTTACTGCTTTTTTATATGAATATGCGCTTGATTTTGCAATATTCTTTTTTGAATCTTCTACTTGCTTTGTTATTTTTGGTATTGTTATTACCGCTATTAGTCCTATAAGAATTATTACTGCTAATAGTTCTATTAATGTAAAACCTTTATTTTTCATTGCTACCTCTTTTCTATAAACCATGTTTTTCTAATGTCACAGCTACTACTTGATGGAGCTGGGTTTGGCATTTCAAATTTTATAAATACTGGAACTTTAAATGCATTACCAAATGCTACACAATTTCCTGCTTGAAGTGTTTTGAATTTTTTAGATGTTTCTTCTGTTATATTTGGTACCATTTGTTTAATGTATTGTAGATCTAATGGGTGTAGTATATTGAATATTAGGAAATTGCTACATTGTGATATAGATGTATCTGATAATTCTGAAGGTCTTTGTGAAATAAGACCTAATAATACTCCATATTTTCTTCCTTCTTTTGTGATTCTATCAAATATGTTATATCCTAATAAATTTACATCATTATCATTTTGTACATATCTATGTGCTTCTTCTAGTATTATATGGAATGGTATTGAGGCTCTATCTTTTAATTCTTTAGCATAGTTAAATAACAATCTTGAATAAATTTTTGTTAATGTTTTTGCGAATCTATCATCTATATAGTTAATATTAAAGTTGATGATTTGTGCTTTTCTATCATTTGGAGCTGACAATAGTTCTCTTACATATTGTTCTTTTGTAATAAAATGGTCATAATTGAAATATTCACTATAGTTTCCTGAAACTAATGAATGTAATCTTACTTTTAATACATTATATTCGTCAAATATTTTTTCACTTTTTAAGATACCTTCACTTATTAATGCGAAGTCTAACGCATCTTTTAAGTCTTCTAGTGTATATTTAAATGATCCGTCTGGTAAATTTAATTCTAGTGTATCATCTGTGAATTTTTGCATGAAGTTCATTATTAATTCCATGTCTCTTATTTTTCCTGATGCATCTATTAATAGGCATTGTTTTAGTGGTCTTGTATATCCTGGTTGGAATATTTGAGTATCAAGGTTTAATTCACTTGTATTATAGTATGATAGTACTGAAATAATTTGGTCTCTTATTTGAGATGCATTTTTACCACTTGTAAGTATATCTAGTATTGCTCTAGCGATTATGTCATTTTTATGTTTAATTACTTGACTTTCTTCCCTTGCGAAAACTGTTACTAGCTTAAGTGCTTTTTCTATTATAGGCAATTGACTTGTTTTATCACATTCTAGTAATAGTGCGATATCATCTACATCTAATAACCATAGTGGTATTCTTAATACTTTGTCGATGTCTTCATCTACATTTGTTGTATAGTATTTAAAATTGATTTCTGGTACTACTTCGTTTAATTTTTCAAATGCGGTATGATATTCTCCATATGCGTCAAATATAAATATACTTGATCTATATGGTATTGAATTAGGCTTTGAAAATAAATTTTGAAATATACGTGCTACGCTACAAGATTTTCCACTTCCTGTTGAACCAAATATAGCAAAGTGATTGCTGAATAATTTGTTTACTTCTACATTTATTTTTACGCCTTCGTATATTGGACTTGTTCCTAAATATAAGTGTTCGTTTTCTATGAAATTTTCGGTGCTTATTATCATAGGTATTCTTTCTTTTGAAATAAGTTTTACTGTTGAGGAGAAACTTGGCTTATTTATAACACCATATACGAATTTTTCTCCTTTTAATTCTCCTAATAGATTAACATAAGCAATATTATCTTTTATATTTATTATTTCTCCTATTATCCTTTTTTCTTCACTTTCCATTATTACCATTAAATTTATTAAGTTTGATATTTTTGATAAATCAATGTTTAATTTTATTAATACAATACTTTCATCTACTCCAATTATGTTTCCTAACATTTTTTTACACTCCTTTACTATATATAATTATACAAAATTTTTAGAGAAAAAAAAAGAGTTTTTTCTAAAACTCTTACTGAATTAATCTTTCTATGTCTATGATATTTGATATACTTTTTAAATCACTTATAAATTTATCTAGATTATTCTTATTCTCTACTAGAATTGTTATTTTATATCTTGTATTTTCTTTTAATGTATTAACACTATTTACTGTTATATTATTACTTGTTGTTTTTGATATTATATCGAGTAATATATTTTTATTATCGTTTGTTGTAATAAGTAGGTCTACTGGATATTTTTTTGTTGTATCTTTATTCCAGTATACATCTATTATTCTTTCGTCTGTACTTTCAATATTTGGACATGTGTCTCTATGTATTGATATACCGTTTCCTTTTGTAATGTATCCCATTATTTTATCTCCTGGGACTGGATCACAACATGATGCGATGTTTATTTTAATGTCTTCTATACCTTCTACAATTATGTCTGATTTAATATTTTGAATTTTAACTTCTCTATTTTGTATTTTATCTAAGACTAATTCTTCTTTTGATACTTCTTTTTTAATTATTAAGTTTATTATAGAGCCTATTAATAGTTTATTTGAACCAATGCTTATATATAGTTCTTCTATATTTTTTAATTTATATGTATTTAGAATTTTTTCTATGTTTTCGTCTGTTAAGAAGTCTGTTGCTGGGATTTTTTTTCTTCTTAATTCATCTTTTAATATTTCTTCACCTTTTTTTAGAAATTCATTTTTTTCTATTTTGTTAAAATAGTTTTTAATTTTATTTTTTGCTTGTGTTGTTTTAACTATATTTATCCATTCTCTTCTTGGTGTTGCTTTTTTGCTTGTGTTTATTTTTACTATATCATTTGTTTTTAATTCTTGCGTTAATGGTACTATATTATTATTTACCAGTGCTCCTACCATTTGATTTCCTATATCTGTATGTACTTTATATGCAAAATCTATTGGTGTTGCTCCTTCTGGTAGTTCTATTACATTTCCGTTTGGAGTGAATACATATATAGTATTTTCAAATTCTTGTTTTACTGATTCTACAAAGTTTTTATCGTCTTCATCCTGTAGTTCCATTATACTTTTAAAGAATTGTAGCTTTTGATCTGTAAAGTCTTTTGTTGCCTTTGCTCCTTCTTTATATGACCAGTGGGATGCGATACCATTTTCTGCTATTTCATCCATATCATATGTTCTAAATTGTATTTCAAAAAGGTATCCATTATTTCCAAATACTGTGGTGTGTAATGATTGATATCCATTACTTTTTGGCATTGCGATATAGTCTTTAAATCTTTTTGGCATTGGTTTATATTTACTGTGAACTATTCCAAGTGCTTGATAACATTCTTCTTTTGTATTAACAAATACTCTTAATGCATTTAAGTCATATATATTATTAAAACTTTTTCCTTTATCCATTTTTTTATATATACTATATATTGATTTAGCTCGTCCTTTTATTTCGTGTTTGATTCCATTTTCTTTAAGTAGATTTGATACGTTTTCTTGCATTTCAGCAATTATTTTATCTCTTTCTTGTTTTGTTTGATTTAATCTTTCTACTATTCCAAAGTATATTTCTGGTTTATAGTATCTTAATGATAAATCTTCTAGTTCTCCTTTTATTTTATACATACCAAGTCTATGCGCAATTGGGACTAATATATCTAGTGTTTCTTTTGCGTTGTATTTTTGTCTATGTTCTTGTAATGCCCAAAGTGTTCTTAGATTATGTAATCTATCTGCAAGCTTTAATATTATTACTCTTACATCTTCTGTCATTCCTACTAGTATTTTTCTTTGTGTTGCGATTTCAGCTTCTTTTTCCCCACCTAAGTCTAATTTATTAATTTTTGTTACTCCGTCTACTAAGTTTCTAACAGTACGTCCAAATTCTTTTTCTAGATATTCTAGTGTTACATCTGTATCTTCTATTGTATCGTGTAATATAGCTGCACATATTGTTTCGTAGTCTGCTTTTATTTCTGTTAAAATAGCCGCAACATTCAAAGGATGGATTATATATGCTTCTCCTGTTTTTCTAAATTGTCCTTGATGTTTTGTGCTTGCTAGGGCGTAGGCTTTTTCTATTAGTTCTAATTTTTTTTCATCTTGGATGTAAGTTTTAATATTATACATTAATCTTTCAAAGTTAAGATCTTGGTTCACTTTTGTCATTTTGTTCACTCCTTTTTACTGCGTATTCTTCTATATCTTCATTGTTTAAATTTAATATATCATTAATTATATCATATAATGTTAAATTTTTTCCTTTTTTCCAGTCTTTTATTAAAAATTCCCATATATCGTCTATTGTTACAAAACTATAGTTTTCTTTTTTCAATTCTTTTAATTTTGTATATAAAGCTGGGGTTACTCTTTTTTTTAATTCTGATAAGCTTTTAAATTCTATATCCATAATGCCCTCCAATATATTTATTATAAAACAAATTTTCTTGTTTTAAAATATTATTTAGTTTTTTTACATATATTTTTATGAGGGATTTTATGAAAAATAAGTTTATCAAGTCTACTTTTATATTAATTGTTGGTGGTTTTATTACAAAAATTATAGGAATGCTTATAAAGATTGTTATGACTAGGCTTATTGGTACTGAAGGAATTGGTATATATAGTTTGGTAACTCCTACTTTTATGTTACTTATTTCTCTTGCTTCTTTAGGCCTTCCTGTTTCTGTTTCTAAGTTAGTTGCTGAAGATAATAGAAATAATAAGAATTTAGTTTTTTTGTGTTTTCCAATAACAATATTTATAAATGTTATTATTATGGTTCTCCTTTTATTTTTTAGTGGTTTTATTTCTAATAATTTATTACATGAGCCTCGTATTAAACTAGCTATTACATGCATTGGCTTTGTTTTACCTTTTATTAGTATTTCTAGTATTTTAAGAGGTTATTTTTTTGGGAAACAAAAAATGATACCTCATGTTGTTAGTAATGTTACTGAGGATTTAATTAGGCTTATTATTATCGCAGTAGGTGTTCCTATTTTTTTAAAAAAAGGTATTCAATATGGATGTGCTTTTATTGTTTTATCTAATATAGTGAGTGAACTTTCCAGTATTTTTGTTTTATTTTTTTTCTTACCTAAGAATTTTAAGATTGAAAGAAAGGATTTATCTTTTAATAGAAGAAATTTTTTTGATATTTTAGATATTAGTTTACCTACTACTGGGAGTAGATTGATTGGTAATATTGGATATTTTTTTGAACCAATTATTATGACTTATTTTCTTCTTAGAAGTGGTTATTCTAATAGTTTTATTATAACTGAATATGGTGTTATTAATGGATATGTTATGCCTTTAGTATTGTTACCTTCTTTTTTTACTTTAGCAATAAGTCAGGCTATCATTCCTGTTATTAGTTATAATTTTTCTCATGGTGATTATAGAGGCACTAAATTAAAAATTAAGCAAGGGATTTTTTTCTCACTTTTAATTGGTATACCTTGTACTTTTATATTTTTATTTATTCCTTATATTCCTTTAAAGTTTATTTATAATACTAATTTAGGTATTAATTATATACGTATTATGAGTATAGTTTGTTTACTTCATTATATTCAATCTCCTATTAGTAGTAGTTTACAAGCTATGGGAAAAGCAAATGATTCTATGAAGGGTACTTTTTTTGGAATGCTTTTAAGAAGTATTACTTTGATTATTGGGTGCAGTATACATATCGGTATGTGGGGACTTGTTATTGCGACAAGTATTAATATTATATTTGTCACTCTATATGATTATTCTAAGGTAAAGAAGTATTTAAAAAGAAGCTAATTCTCAGCTTCTTCTAACATATTTGTTATAAATATTCCGTATCCTTTTTTTGGTGAATCTACTACTACGTGTGTTACTGCTCCTATGATTTTATCATCTTGTATTATTGGTGAACCACTCATTCCTTGAATTATTCCTCCTGTTTTTTCAAGCAATTCTTCATCTGTTATTTCAAATAATAGATTTTTTGTTTTTTCTTTGGTTTCTGATATCTTTAATATGTTTATTTTGTATTCTTTTATTTCTTCATTATTTAGTACAGTTAGTATTTTTGCTTCTCCTTGTTTTATTTCATTTGGGGATGCTACTTTATAGAGTTTTTTATTTGGGATTTCGTCTTCGTATGTTCCAAATATTCCTTTATTGGTATTTTCTTTTATATTACCTATGGTAGTCTCTTTAAATACGGCGTTTTTTTCTCCTGGATTACCATCTCTACTTGGTTCTATGTTTGTTACTTTAGAATTATATATTTTTCCATCTTTTACTTCTAGTATTTTTCCGGTTGTTTTTTCTATTATTTCATGTCCAAGCGCTCCAAATAGTTTAGTATTAGGATCTATAAATGTAAGTGTTCCTATTCCTTTTATTTGATCTTTTACATATAATCCAGTTTTATATACGTTGTTTTCATCTTTTGTAAGTTCTAGTGTTGTATGGTCTAATTTATTATCTCTTATAAAAGTAATTTCTATTTTATCATTTGATTTAGATATTATATCAGTCATCTCATCTATTGTTGAAATATTTTGATTGTTTATTGATGTTATTATATCTCCGACTTTTATACCTGCTTCACTTGCTTTATATTTACCATTTATTTCGTAAAGGCCAACTACCATAACGCCTTCCCAATTTATTTCTATACCTACATTTTCACCGCCGACAATTATATAGTCAGAATAAGCTAATATAGAAATGGGCATAATAAAGGATGTTAGAATGATTACAAATGTTTTTTTAATTTTTTTTAAAAACATATCAAACAACTCCTTTTGGCAAACTACATTATTATTATTTTCTATTTTTAATTTCTTATAGTTGAAAAAAAATACCTATTTAGGCATTTTCTTCTATAGAAAAATCTTCTAATTCTCCATTTTCATTTAGTATTTTATTAACTTTTTCTTCTACTTCATTTAATTTCTTTTCACAAGTAGAGACTAATTTCATTGCTTTTGTATATTTTTCTATTGATGAATCTAAATCGATTTCTCCTGTTTCAAGTTCATTTATTATTGTTTCTAATTCTTTTAAGTTGTCTTCAAATTTTGTTTCTTTAGCCATTTAAATCCTCCTTTATTTTTTTTATTTCTGTTTCTACTATTCCATCTTGTAATTTAATTACTAATGTTTTTGTTTTATCAATATTTTTTATTGAAGTGATAACTTTGTTTTCTTGTTTAGTTAACGAATAACCTCTTTTTAAAACTCCAAGTGGATTAACAAGTTCTAGTTTTTCTATTAAATTATTTAGTTTAATAAGAGACTCTTTATATAAAGTACTTGGATTATTTAAAATATAATTTGTTTTAATTTTATCTAATAATAATTTATTATTCTCTAATAGTTGTTTTAATATTCTATTTGCATTTTCTTTTATTTCTTCAATTTTTAATTTTTTATTTTCATAAATTATCATTGGATTTTTTATAACGAATGAATTTGAATATTTTTCTAATAATAATTTATGTATATTAATTTTTTTACTTATATTTTCATTTAGTCTTATTGATAGTTGTTTTATATGATTTTTGATATCAACCATATTAGGTACTGCCATTTCTGCTGCTCCTGTTGGTGTTGGGGCTCTTAGGTCCGCAACAAAGTCTGCTATTGTAAAGTCTACTTCATGTCCTACAGCGCTTATTATTGGTATACGGGATGCAAATATTTCTCTTGCTACTATTTCTTCGTTAAATGGCCATAGATCTTCTATTGATCCTCCACCGCGTCCAAGTATTATTACATCTAAATCATATGTATTTGCGATTTTTAGTTTTTTAACAATATCTTCTTTGGCAAATTCTCCTTGTACTAAACTTGGAAAAAGAATTGTTTCACATATTGGGAATCTTCTTTTAATTGTTGATAAAATATCTTTTATAGCTGCTCCTGTTGGGGCTGTTATTATTCCTATTTTTTTTGGTATTTTTGGAATTTTCTTTTTATATTTATCATCAAATAATCCTTCTTTTGATAATTGTTGTTTTAATTTTTCAAAAGCCACATAAAGATTCCCTACTCCATCTTCTAACATTTCTTGCACATATATTTGGTAATTACCGGTGGACTCATATACGCTGATTCGTCCCATTACTAATACTTTTGTTCCTTCTTGTGGTGTAAATGTTACTTTTTTTGCATCTCGCGCAAACATTATTGCGTTTATTTTGCTTGTTTCATCTTTTATTGAGAAATACATATGCCCTGTTGAATGCATTTTAAAGTTAGAAATTTCTCCTTTTAAAAATACTGTTTTTAAGTGTTCGTCACTATCTATTTTATATTTTATATATCTAGTTAGTGCTCCTACTGTTAAGTATTTATCTTTACTCATTTATTTCTTCTTTATATACTTTGTCTAAAACAGCATTTATCATTTTTCTAACATCATCGTCACTATATAATTTTGATAGTTCAATTGCTTCGTTAATTGCGACTACTGCTGGTGTATCTCCATATACTAATTCATATATTCCCATTCTTAGTATGGCTTGATCTGTGTTTCCTAGCCTATCTATTGTCCAATTACTTAAATATTTATTTGCTAATGCATCTATATCATTTTTATATGTTATTATTCCATATACTGTATCTTTTATAAATTCATTGTCTATTTCTGATACATTTTTGATTATTTCATCTAAATTATATTCAATTTTTCCTATTTCACATACTGATATTTGATATAAAATTGTCATTATTTTTTTTCTCAATTCACTTCTGTTATTCATTTTAAATCACCATATATATTTTACCATATTTAATTAAAAATATAAAGATATTTACTTATTGTTTTTATTTTGTTTTTAGTATATAATATGTTTTATTTGGAGGGTAAATATGAAAGAAAAAACTGGTGAAGAAAGAATTTTTATTGGTGACATTAGAAGATGCACAGGAGTTAGGAGAAATATAGTAGGTAAAATTGAAGGATTTGGCACTGTTGATACTTTTGGTTCTATGGAAATTGATAGTGATATTTATAAAAACCAAGCGCTTTTAGTTGAAGTGGATGATGATAAATATGTTGATATTAATTATTTTACTTGTTTTGATGATTTAAGAAAGGTTATGGAATGTGTAACTAATAATGTTCCGTTTGACGATGTTATACTAAATGATTTAGAAACTCGTGTAGGAAAACTTTTTGTTGATCCAACTTCATTGATATCTCTTGCTGATACTGTACATAATTTTGTATATATGAATGAAAAAACAACTAAGAATTCTTATACTAAAAGAATATCAAGAAAAAAATAATACATAAAAAAACAAACTACTAAAAAGTGGTTTGTTTTAATATTTTTATAATGTATTTTTTTATTTGTTCATCTTCTTTAGATAATTCTTCTTTATTACTATAGATTTTTTTAATCTCATTTATTGTGTCTTTAATATCTTTTAATTCTTGTTTTGCTTTTACTAATTCTTCTATATATTTTGTTCTAGATTGTGATGCTGTTTTCTTTTCTGATGGAATTATATCTTTTTCAAATGATTCATCAAGGAATTTTTTAATGTTTGATTTTTCATAATTATCATCTTTTTTATTAGAATACTTTATTCCTGAAACAAGAATGTATTTTGATATTATTAAATTTTCTGATGTGGATGTTATCCATTCTATTGGTGAAACTCTTATCCAATATGGTTTTTGTTCTACTGTCTTTCCGTTTGAAAGTCTTTTGTTTGTTTTGCTTTCTGAATTGAATCTTATGTAATTATTACCATTATATTCATATTCTACATATTTTTTATCAATATTGTATACTTTTCCTGTTTTTATTAATACATCTAAATTATATAGCGTTTCTAATCTATTGTTTAATTCATTATCTGCAATCCATTGTGGATATTCACCATATCTTGTTTCTTTTACTGAATTTTCTTCTTTTATATAGTCTATAAGGCTATCTTTAAATATTGATAGATACTGTGCTGCTGGGCGTATACCTATTTGTGTCGCGCTATTTGGTGCAATATCACTTTTTCTGTTTTTACATGTCATATAAACCTTATTTTTATCTTCTTCTGTTTTGGTCCACCAAGGAGCGGCCATTATTTTTTTTACTTTATTTGATAAACCAACTATATCTTCACTTACGTAACCACCAAGGAGGATTGCAAAGTCTGTTATTGCAGTTTGTGTACCATATCTTTTAAAAATAAATGAGCTATTTTTACCAATCACTCTTTCTTTTTCTAATAGTGTATATGTTTCCATATTTACCCCCTGAACTTTAATTAACGTTTATTTTTTATTATATACTTTAATTTGATCTTTTTTCTTATTATTTGTAATTGGTGTTTTATCGATTATTGTGTTTGCTTCTATTGTTCTTGCAATAAATGTCATTTTAATTTTACTATTTTCTTTTACATTTACTAAATATAATGCTACGAGTGAATATACTAATAATTCAAAATTATCTTTTTCTTGTGGTTCTTTAATTTCAAATTGTTTTGATTCATTATTAAAATTAACTAAGTCTTTTTTTGAAAGTTTTTCTATTGCTAATGTGACATAATTATTTTTTTTGTTATATGTGTATTCTCTTAGTCTTGAGTCGAATTTTTCTATTTCTAGTCTTTTACTTCTATACTCTCTTGAATATTTATTCAAATCTACATTTATTGTTGTAATTATCGCGTTATATTTATCATTTGCTTCTAATCCTAAACTTTTTATCTTATCAATGTTTTCTATTTCACAGTTTTTATATATTGCGTCAAGTGTTTGTTTTAAGTCATGATTGCTTGTATATTCTTCTTTTAGATTTTTATTTTCTGAATTTAATTTACTTTGTTCTATTGTTTTAATTATTTGTTCAAATTTTGTTTTTAGAATATCTTTATTTTTTCTTTCTAATTTTTTCTTTTGTATTGTTTTAATTATTGGAATATTAGTTTTAGGTGTAGTTGTATTTTCAAGACCGTTGATTTGTCTTTCTAATTCGTTTTTTGTGTCTTCTAAATTTCCTTTTAGTGTTTCTAAATCTTTTTGTTTTTGTTTTAAATCTTTTAAATATTTTAATCTATTTATTTGATTATATAGTTCTTCATTATTTGAAATTAATTTTAACATGAATTCATAATTATCTTCATTTAGTTCATTATCTTTCATTAATCCATATATTTTTGAAAGTTTTCCTTTTTCAGTTAGTTCTTTATTTAGTTCCTCTTTTAATTCTTCAATGTTCCCTTTATTATTCAATATGTCTTTTGTTAATTCTACTATTTTTTCCATAAATCCCTCTATTTAATTTTTTCTTGTAATTTATAAAGCATGTTTAATGCATCAATTGGTGTTATTTTTAATATATCAAGTTCTTTTATTTCTTTTTCTATTTCTGATTCAGTTTTATCCATTAATTCATCAATAGGTAATGCTTCTTGAATTTTTATATCTCTTTTCTTTTCTTTATTTTCATATACTTTTAAAATTTCTGAAGCTCTTTTAATTAATGGTGTTGGAAGATTTGCAAGTTTTGCGACATGTATACCATAACTTTTATCAATTGATCCTTCTTTTATTTTATGAAGAAATGTGATGTTTCCGTCTTCTTCATGTGCACTTACATGAACGTTTTTTAGATTTTTTAGATTATTTTCTAAGTCTGTTAGTTCATGATAATGTGTTGAGAAAAAAGTTTTACATTTTATATTATTATGTATATATTCTATTATTGATTGAGCAAGTGCCATACCATCGAATGTTGCTGTTCCTCTTCCTAATTCATCGAATAGTATTAAACTATTTTTTGTTGCGTTTGATATTGCGTTATTTGCTTCTATCATTTCAACCATAAATGTTGATTCTCCACTTACTAAGTCGTCTGATGCTCCTATACGAGTATATATAGCGTCAAATAATTTGATTTTGGCCTCTTTAGCTGGCACAAAACATCCTATCTGAGCCATTATAGTGATTATAGCCATTTGTCTCATATAAGTTGATTTACCGGCCATATTTGGACCTGTTATTAATAGAATGTTTGTATTTTTGTCTAAAATAATGTCATTTGATACATATTCTTTTCCTGTGAGTACTTTTTCTACTACTGGATGTCTTCCTTCTATTATTCTTATTTCTGAATCATTTAATTCTGGTTTTATATAATTGTTTTCTTCTGATACAGTTGCGAATGATTGAAGTACATCTATTTCGCTTATTGTTTTTGATATTTCTTGTAGTTTTGCGATATAAGTTTTTACCTTATTTCTTATTTCAATAAATAGTTCATATTCTAAGTCTATTATTTTTTCTTCTGCATTTAATATTAAGTCTTCTTTTTCTTTTAGTATTGGGCTTATATATCTTTCACAGTTTGATAATGTTTGTTTTCTTACATATCCGTATTCTTCTTTTACTAGGTTTGTTTGTCCCTTTGATACTTCTATATAATAACCAAATACTTTGTTATATCCTACTTTTAAATTCTTTATTCCTGTTCTTTCTTTTTCTTCGTTTTCAAATTTAGCAACAAAGTCTTTTCCACCTTTTCTTAGAGTTTTTAATTCATCTAAGTCTTTATTATATCCTTCTTTGATTAGATATCCTTCTTTAATGCTTATTGGTGGTTCTTCATATATACTTGTTTCTAATAGATTATATAATTCATCTAATGTATCTATTGTCTTATCATAGTTTAATTTTTTTAATATTTCTTTTATACTAGGTAATACTTTTAGAGATCTTTTTAATTGAAGTAAGTCTCTTGCATTTGCATTTCCGAATGCTATTCTTCCTGATAGTCTTTCTAGGTCATATACTTCATATAAATTTTCTATTAAATCATTTTTAAGAATGAATTCTTGTATCAATTCTTCTACTATTTTATATCTTCTATTTATTTCTTCTTTATCTATTAATGGGTTTTCTATATAGTTTTTTAGAAGCCTTGAACCCATTGCTGTTTTAGTTTTATCTAATAACCATATTAATGAATAATTTCTTTGTTTTAGTCTTAGTGTTTCTGTTAGTTCTAGATTTCTTTTTGTATGTATATCCATTTTTAAATATTTATTATCTTCTAATATTTTTGCTTTTTGAAGATGTGATAAATTTCTTTTTTGAGTATTATTTATATATGTTAGTAAATGTTTAATACCCGTTACTAGCCTATTATCTTCTATATTTTCATATATATATTTATATTCTTCTAAATCTTCTATATTTTCTGTTATTGTTAATGTTAATTTATATTGATTTTTTAATAGATTTATTAATTCTGTGTCTGTTTCGTTTGTTATTACTTCTTTTAGGCCTATACTCATTATTTTATTTAACGCTAAATCTCTTTTATGGTTTATTAAAGTTACATATATTTCTCCTGTTGAGATATCTGAATATGTTATTACATATGAATGCGTTAAGTCTAATAGTGAACCTATGTAGTTGTTTTCTTTTTCGTTTAGTATTTCAGAATCTAGTATTGTACCGCTACTTACTATATTTACTAAGTCTCTTTTTACAAGTCCTTTTGTTGTTTTAGGGTCTTCCATTTGTTCACAGATTCCTACTTTATATCCTTTTTCTATTAGTTTTTCTATATAAATATTTGCTGCATGATGTGGGACACCACACATTGGTACTCTTTCTTCTAGTCCTGCACTTTTTCCTGTTAGTGTTAGTTCTAGTTCTCTTGATACTGTTATTGCATCTTCAAAAAACATTTCATAGAAGTCACCTAATCTAAATAAAATTATTACGTCTTTATTTGCTTTTTTTATTTCTACATATTGCCTCATCATCGGAGACAATTTATTTATGTCAATACTATCTATTTGCATATTATCACCAATTTATATTTTATCAAAATTTGATTTATAAGTCATGTTTTCTTACATAGTTTTTTCCTTTTATAGTATTATATATCTTATTAATTTTTTGTCAATGAAAAAGATATAAGTTTTATCTTATATCTTTATTTTTTCTCTTTTATATTCTATATGAACTCTTTGAACTAACGCAAGTGAGAGTATTAATGCCATTGTAAATGTTCCTCCGTATGAAAGGAACGGTAATGGTACTCCTGTTAGTGGAAGCATTCCGAATAGTCCACCTAAATTTATTAAAATGTGTGCGAATATATATGACGCAACTCCTAGTGTTATATATTTTCCTCTTAATGTTCCAACTTTTGATGATAGATCTAGAATTCTATATAGTATTATTATGTATCCTAAGAATATAAATGAACTTCTTAATAATCCTTGTTCTTCTGCTATTATAGCAAATACCATATCTGTATGTGGTTCTGGAATGTATGAGTATTTTTGTTGACTTTTTCCTATTCCTAATCCTAGTAATCCTCCGTTATTTATGGCTATATATGCATTACATATTTGATATCCACCGTCTAGGTAGTTTTTACATGGATTTATGAAGTTAAATCTAGCCATTTGTTCTTCTGATAATATATATCCTTTTTGGTTTTTAATTACTACTAGTCCGCTTACTCCAACGAGTATTAAAAATATTATTGTTTTTGTTTTTTCTTGCTTTAGTATTGGACTTGACATAAATAATGTCATAAATATAAACATTAGTATTAACATTGTTCCTAGGTCTTTTTCTAGGAATATTATTACTGAGTTAAATAGTCCTATTACTAGTATTATTCCAATTATATCATAGTGTTTATATTTATTGTTTCTTAATTTGTTTTTTGTTTTATCAAATATCAGCGCTAAACATACAATTATTATAGGTTTTACGAATTCACTTGGTTGGAATGTTATTGGTCCTATTGTTAACCAGTTTTGAGCTCCTTTGTGAAATGTACCATATAAGAATAGATACATTATACAGAATGTGATTCCAAGAAATAGTACTAGTGCTGGAAATGGATATTTTTTCGTGTCTTTTTTGATTATAGGTATGGATAGGATAAATCCAGCTAAAATCATTATTAACTGTCTAAAGAAGTAGTAAAAAAGTGATTGTTCATATCTCATAACTGCTTCACTACTTGATGCGGTTACTATGTTAAATAATCCGAATACAAATAACGCTATTGAAACAAATAGTAATGTTTTATCCATATCATTGTAATATCCTATTATTTTCTTAATACTATTTTTCATATTACCACCTATTATATAATATCACATATTTTGTTTTTTTCAAAATTAAATTTTTTAGACTTTTACATAAACATTTTTTTAATAATGTAATAAACTATATTAGAATGGAGGTATATTTATGTATTATTACGGTGGATACCAAGGCTATGGTAATGGTTGCTGCGGCGGAGGATACAACGGTGGATATGGTTATGGATCTGGATACGGTGCTGCTATTATATTAGTTTTATTTATATTACTTGTTATTGTTATAGGAACTCGTGCATTTGGCGGTTCTTGTAATAACTAAAAGCATAGTTTAACTATGCTTTTTATCTTGTTCCATATTCTCTTAATACTTGTTTATAGAATTCTATATCGTTTTTATTTAATACTCCATCTTTATTTAAATCAAATTTTCTATCATATACATTATTTTGTTCACCATTTTTTATCATAGCGTTAATCATATTATAGTCTTGGTTATTAACTATGTGGTCTTTATTAACGTCGCATGAAATTATTTTTTCTTGTTTTTCATCTGCCCATGATGTTGATTTATTTGCGTAGTAGTCAAGGATAAGTGATGCATCTATACTATTTATATATCCATTATTATCCATATCTGCTCTTGTCATTTGATCTTTTTCTTCTTCTGTTAATTCTTCATGTGAGATTATTTTTGAATAAAGTGATAATGTAAGTGAGGCGTCTACTGCGTTAACTTTTCCATCTTTGTTTAGGTCTCCTAATTTATTATAATATGATTCTTCGTATGTATCTTTTATTTTCCATTCATTTAGGTATCCTATAGTTTTTGAGAAGTATTCTAATTCATTATTTGAATCTATTTCCATAGTAATTTCCCCAAATGTTGTTATATCAAATTCATTATATTTTACTTTATATGTATATTTATTATATTCTTTTGAAAGTACTACAGCTTTTCTTTTTTCTGAATTGATTATTATATTAATTGATGGACTTGTTTTAATTTTTTTATCTAATGTTATTGTAAGAATTCCATAATCTTTATTACTACTATATTCTGTATTGATTATTTGTGCTTTTGTTTCTTTATTTGTTTTTTCTGGTTCGATTTTTTTGTCTTCTTTTGTTTCTTCAGGTTTTACTGGTTGTTCTATTTTCTTTTCTTCAACAACTGGTTTTTCTGGTGCTTTAGTACCGATATAATCTGTTGGATTTAATGTTTCTAATCCATATCTTGTTGTTATAACAAGGTTTTTACCTGTTGTTGTATAGTTTTGGTTTAATCTTACCTCAAAGTGTAAGTGCATGTGCCCTGAGTCTCCTGATGAGCCCATAACACCTATTTTTTGACCTTTTGTAACTTTATTACCATTTCTTAATGTAACAGAGTTAGCTTTTAAGTGTCCATATAAGAAACATTTACCTGTTTTATCTTCTTTTATGACTATGTAGTTTCCGTATCCACCACCATCAAATGATGCATTTCTTTGATTTCTATCTGGATAACTTAATGATGGGTTCCATAATTGGTCTAAACTTGTTGTTAAAACTGTACCATCTACTACTGATATTACGTCATAGTTTTGACCTTTTATACCAGTTATATCTACTCCATAGTGGTTTTCGTTTCTAGAGTAATATCCTTCTAATTGTCCACCTGGGTATTTTAAGTCGTATGCTTTTGAATCGTATGTTCTTCTTCCATAATTATATTCTATATATGTTTCATATGCATTTTTTGTATCTATTGGCCATATATAGTCTGCAGCTTTTACTATGCTTTTACATGTGAATAATAAAACTGTTAATACAGTTAATTTTACTAATTTTTTCATTATTATTTCCCCCTTTTTTTTTACTAGTTGTATATTATACACTAAATTTCTAAAAAGTCAAATTAAAAGAGCTTACACGCTCTTTTTTTGCTGTTTTTGATATGCATTTATAACGTTTGTCATTAGCATTGCGACTGTCATTGGTCCAACTCCACCTGGAACTGGTGTTATTTTTTTTGCTTTTGTTTTTACTTTATTAAAGTCTACATCTCCATATAGTTTATTATCTTCTTTATTTATTCCAACATCTATTACAACCGCGTCTTCTTTAACCATGTTTTCTTTAATAAATTCTTTTTTTCCTACTGCCACTACTAATATATCTGCATTTTTTGTATGTTTACTTAAATTTTCTGTTTTAGAATGACATACAGTAACAGTTGCATTTTTATTTAGCATTAATCCAATTAATGGTTTTCCTACAAGGTTACTTCTTCCTACTATTGTTACATTTTTTCCTTCTAAATCTATATTTTCGTGTTCTAATAGTTTCATTATTCCTTGTGGTGTACATGATATTAAACAAGGTTTATTGTTATAAAGTTTTCCTAAATTAATGTCTGTTAGGCCATCTACATCTTTATTCCTTGCGATATAGTTTATTAATTTATCTGCATTAAATCCATCTGGTAGTGGTAATTGAAGTAATATTCCATGTACATATTCATCATTATTTAATTCTATAATTTTATTTATTACTTCGATTTCTTTTGTTTCTTCTGTAAATTTAATGTGTTTAAAGTATATCCCTATTTCATCACATGCTTTTGCTTTTGCTTTAATATATGTATTGCTTGCTGGATCATCTCCAATTTGAATTACTGCAAGACATGGTTTAATCATGAAATGTTTTACTTCTTTTTTTAGTGAATCAATTATTTCTTCTTTTAATTTTTTTCCATCTATTATTTTGCTCATATCACACCTCTAGCGGAAATTTTTTTGTTATTTCCAATACTTTCTCTTTTAATTCTTTTAAATTGTTTTCTTCTGGATTTTTTAGTGCTTTAGATATTATTTCTCCTATTTGTTTAAATTCTTCTTCTTTTAATCCACGTGTAGTCATTGCTGGTGAACCAATTCTTATTCCACTTGTAATCATTGGTGATTCTGTATCACAAGGTATTGTATTTTTATTACATGTTATATTTATTTTATCTAGTATTTCTTCTGCTTCTTTTCCGGTTAATCCTATACTTTTTACATCTACTAGTATTAAGTGGTTATCAGTTCCATCAGATATTATTCTAAATCCATTTTCTTTTAGGGTTTCTGATAATTTTTTTATATTTTTTAATACTTGACATTGATATTCTTTAAAACTTGGTTGTAATGCTTCATAGAAACATTCTGCCTTTGCTGCTATTACATGCATTAATGGTCCACCTTGTATTCCTGGAAATATTGTTTTGTTGATTTTTTTGATTATTTCTTCATTATTTGTAAGTATTAATCCTCCTCTTGGACCTCTTAATGTTTTGTGTGTTGTTGTTGTTACAACGTCTGCATATGGTATTGGTGAAGGATGTAAGCCTGCTGCTACTAACCCTGCTATGTGTGCCATATCTACCATTAAGTATGCTCCACATGTGTCTGCTGCTTCTCTAAATTTTTTAAAGTCTATGATTCTTGAGTAAGCACTTGCTCCTGCTATTATCATTTTTGGTTTTTCTTTTTTAGCTGTTTCTATTAGTGCTTCATAATCTATTGTTTCTGTTTCTTTATTTACGCTATATGGAATTATTTCATAGTCAATACCACTGAAATTAATGTTATGTCCATGTGTTAAATGTCCACCTTGGCTTAGGTTCATACCCATTACTTTATCTCCATGGTTTAATAATGCTCTATAAACAGCCATATTAGCACTTGATCCTGAGTGTGGTTGTACATTTGCATATTTACAATTAAATAATTCACATGCGTTATTAATTGCTCGTGTTTCTACTTCATCAATAAATTGACATCCACCATAATATCTTTTATTTGGATATCCTTCTGCATATTTATTTGTTAGAATACTTCCTTGTAGTTTTAATATATCTTTTGAAACAAAGTTTTCTGATGCAATTAATTCTATATTATTATTTTGTCTTTCATATTCTTTTTTTAAGGATTCTTCTAAAATCTTATCCATTCGTATCACCCTCTATTTTTATTATATAAAATTTGAAATCAAAAAAAAAGTATTTTTAATACTTTTTTATTTTTTCTTGTCTACCCAATATGAATGGAATCCATAATTAAATACTTTTGCGCCTTTTGGAACTTGTTTAATTGTGTTATATATATCTATTATGATTGATGAAGAAATTATGCATGTTAGTGCTGATGATATATATATAAGTTTTATAATTGTTATTGGAATAACATTCATAAATAATATCATTATTGTATAAGGAATAATTGCTAATAATATTATTGGCATTAAGCATATTAATATAAATCTTTTCTTTGATACTAAGCTATTGCTTATAAGATATATTGTTAAGTCTTTTTGTGATATATATATGTCTTTATTTGCTTTTAATGGATATGTTAATGCAATTATTGCTTCGAAAAAAATTGCTAGTGGTATAAGCATAATAATACTAATAATTATATCCATTAGATTGAATTCTAATTCAATATTTTTTATATCTGCTGTTATTAATGCTCCGATAAACATTATTATTGCTAGCGGAATCATAATTTTTTCGCCTTTTTTTACATGTTCTTTTATTGTGTCTTCTTCTTTAAACATAACACTATTTTTGTATAATTTTGAATTTTTCTTTATTTCTTCTTCGTTTTTACATATTCCTTTAAATCTTATATTTAACATATTATCCTCTATTCAACTATTGTTGTTTCTGTTTGTCCTTGAACTAATTCTTGACCATTATCTGGTTCTTCTTTATTTTCTTTATTTTCTTTATTTTCTGGCTCTTCAATTGGTTCTTCTGAATTTTCTTCTGGTTCGTTTTCTGGGTCTTTTAGTTCTTCTTTATTTTCTTTGTTTTCTTTATTTTCTGTTTCTTCTAGTTCCACTGGCTCTGTTTTTTCTTCTTGTTTTGGTTCTTCAGGTACTTGGGAAGCTGGTGTTTCTTGATAAGAGTATTCTATCATCCAGTATGGTGTTCCTTGACCTGGAGTATTTACATTTCCATCATTAGCTACATAACTACTTTCTAATGTTTGATCGTTTAAAACTTCTTTTATTTTTTGTTGTGCTTCTGTTACTGAATCTTCATATGGTACCATAACATATAATGGTTCCCAACTATATGAATATGTATATCCACTTCCATCATATCCATCAAGATTTACTGATGAAATGTTCCATTTTGCCATTTCGTTTATTTGATTTTTTATTAATGAAGTTATTTCTTCTGTTGACATGTTTGTTTGGAAACTTCCTTCTAATGATTTTAATAGGCTTGTATATCTTGTTAATATTTCTTTTGAGCAAGCTTTTTCTATCATTGCACTTATTAGTGCTTGTTGATTTATTCCTCTTGTTCTATCTCCACCAGGTACTGTTTTTCTAGTTCGAACAAAGTCTAATGCTTGGAATCCATTTACTCTATTATATCCTTCTGAAAAAATTGTTCCTTCATATCCTGTAAATGAATATTCTGAGTATACTTCTACTCCTCCTAGCGCATCAATTATATTTTGCACTGATGAGAAGTTTACTTTTACGTAGTAATTTATTTCTGTATCTAGTAAGTTTTCAATTGTTTTTATTGATTTATCAACTCCATACATCCCTGCGTGTGTTAATTTATCTTTTGAGCCTGTATCTGCTAAATCAACGTAATAATCTCTTGGTATGCTTGTTAATAATACTTGGTGTGTTTTTGGATTTATTGTTGCGACTATATTTACATCACTTCTTGATACTGAATCAATTGTTCCATATGTATCTATTCCTGATATATAGACATTAAATGGTTCTTTATTAACATTAACATTTTTTACAATGCTTACTGTTTCTGTTTTGATTTCTATCTTATATATAACTTCTGTTTTGTCTTTAAAGTCTGGATTTTTTTCTTCTATCATGTTTCTATGAGATTCTTCTATCATAATTGCTTCTGTTTCTTCATTATATAGTTTATCTACTAGTTCTTGATAGTTACTTGCTTCTTCTTTTATAGTACTAATTTCTTCATTTAGCTTATCTAGAGCTTCTCCTATAGTTGAGTTTTCTTGATTATAATAGCTTATTGTTTTTGCGTCTAGTTCTTTTATATCTTTATATCTATCTTTTAGTACTATTACGGAATAGTTTTCTATATGGTATCCTGAATCACCAATATTATCCAAAAATTTAAATGTTTTATTCATATATATTAGTGCGAACGCTAATGCGATGATTTCTAATATTGATAATATTGTTATTGGTATTTTTATTTTGTTTTTAAATTTTTTCTTTATTATTATAATTGAAAATACTGTTGCGGTTAGTAATAATACTAATATTATTGGTAAAAAGTATTTAAGTGGTAGTATATCTTTTTTCTTTAAAAATAGTATTGTTGTTAACGCTAACCAATCTAATATAATTATTGTTATATATGAAAATATTTTAAATTTATTCTTTTTTTGTTTTTTTGCCTTTTTCATATTGCCTCCTATTTTATACAATTAATATTATACAATAAAATTCTTTTTTCGACAAATTATTTTTTAAAGTAGTATATCTATATTAGATTTACTTTACAGATTTAGGTTATATTTTTTCAAAAAAAAGATGACTATTTAGTCAACTTTATTTCTTGTGTTGAATTCTTTATTTTCTTGCTCATCACAAATAGATGCCATTTTAAGCATAGTCCAGATGATTATTAATGTTAATATTATCATAATCACTATTACCATATTACTTATTTAAGCATTAGTTTAAAATGAGATATTGCATTAATACTAATGCTTATAAATCCCTTCTTTAGTTTATATCTATGATTATTATATCTATTTTTTTAAAAAAATTCTATATAAATTAAAAAAAATTAGTAATTTTTACTAATTTCTTTGTTTTCTATGATTTTTTTAGGGTTTATTTTAGTTAATTTAATATAGTTTTCTTCGCCTAGTATTTTTATTAGTTTTTTTTCTATTTTATCCATATTTAGGTATATCTTACTATTTGGATAATGTATATCTGTTCCAAATACGTCTATAACATTTTTCTTTAATAGTTTTTTTATTGTTTTTTGAGGTCCAGTACCATATACTCCAATTATACTTCCGTAGTTTGATTGAAGGAGCGCTCCTTCTTCTGTCCATTCATTTACTATGTTTGGATTTTTTTCTACATAATCATATCTTTCGGGGTGTGCAATTATTGGTATTATTCCTTTAATTCTAAGTTCATAAATAATATTATTTACGTCTTTTGGTTTTTCATTCATTGGGAATTCTATTAATAAATATCTTGAGTTATTAATTTTTGATATTTCATTTTTATTTATTAATTCTTCTAAATTATTATTTATAAATACTTCATTTCCTAAATATAAATTTATTTTAATGTTTTGCTTTTTTAGTTCTTTTTTTAAATTTTCTAACAAATTATTTTTATCTATATTATTAGTTTCATATTTTGAATTTTCAATATAATGAGGGGTTACCACTATATCGGTAAACCCCATCTTTATATGTTCTTTTATTATATTTATACTTTCTTCTAAAGATTTACTTCCATCGTCTATACCATATAGTATATGCGAGTGTATATCAATCTTATCCATAGTAATGTCCATAATATTTGTTGTATGATCCTTTAGTTTTATTTATTACAATACCAGCTATTTCTGCATCTACGTTTTCAAGAGATGATTTTGTTTTTAATAATAATTCTGTTGGGGTTACGTTTGCAGCACATACTATGATTGCTTTATTAACTAAGTTTGCCATAATAAGTGAGTCTGGTAATCCATTTATTGGCACGCAGTCAAATATAACGTAATCATATTCTTCTTCTAATATAGATATAAGTTTTTTATTTGCTTCTGAGTTCAATAATTCACTTGGGTTGGGTGGGATAACACCAGATGGAATTATTGAAAGGTTTTCTATACTTGTTTTTTTAATGTATTTTTTATAGTTTTTTTCTACATTATCTATTAATAAGTTAGATAATCCTTTTGCGTTACTTACTTCAAATATTTTATGAAGTCTTCCTTTTCTCATATCACAGTCAAGCATTATAACTTTTGCTCCATCTTGTGCGAATGCTGTTGCAAGGTTTGCTGATGTGAATGATTTACCTTCACCAGTCATTGATGATGTAATCATTATTTTTTTCATTTGTTTATCTACATTTGAGAATTGAAGGTTTGTTCTTATAGTTCTTAATCCTTCACTTATTGGTGATTTAGGATCATTATGTACTATTAAGTCTTTTTCTTTTCCTTCTTTTTTCTTTGAAACTAATGGTACATTACCTAATACTGGTAAGTTTGTTTTTTCTTGTACTTGTTCTTGATCTTTAATTGTATTATCAAAATAGAATAACATGAATATTACCATTAATGATAATGCGATTCCACCACCGTTTATTAAAATCATTTCTTTTTTATTTGATTCATTTGCAGCAACTGTTGGAACTAGTGCTTTATCAACTAATCCTAAGTTACTAATTTTATATAATGATTCAACTTCTTTACTAAATTCATATCCGATTGTTTCTGCTATTTTTTTAGCCATTTCTGGATCTTTGTTTGATACTGTTATTTTAATCATTGATGAAGTTGAAACTTGTTCTACAGATATTGTTTTAGCTAGGCTTGATGGTGTTTCATCAAGATTTAATGTAGTTATAACTTTTTCTAGAATATTTCTACTTTTAATTATTTCTTTATATGTTGCGATTAGTTTTTCATTTAATGTAACTTCACTTGTAGTAATTCCTTCTTTACTTGAATCAGATATTAATACATATGTTGTTGATGATTTATATATTGGTTTTTTTATTACTCCTGTATATATTACTGAAGCTGTTAATGACAACACTAAAGCAATTCCTATAATCCATACTTTTTCTTTAATATATTCTAACAGTTCTTTTATATTAATCTCTTCCATTTGGTTTTCCCCCTCTTTTTGTTTGTGTATGATAGCACAAAAAGATATATTTGTCAAATTTTTGTTTGCTTTTTTGACTTATTTATGAATTTATTAGGTTATTTATGTTTTTTGTTGCTTTTTCTATTGATTCTTTATCTGGATTCATTACGTAAAGGTATCTTCCTGGCATTGAGTATGTTATATTTGAGTCTCCAGTTCCTTTTACTACTTGTTTTTCAATAGTCCATGGTTTATTATCTTCTAATTGATTTTTTATATATAATTTAATTAATGAGTCTGGTATATCTGTTCTATATAGGTTTTTAAATGATTCTAGAAATTCTTTATATTGTTTTATTATGTTTTTATTCTTAAATGAACTTGTTATTATTGCTTCTAATACTTGTTGTTGATTTTGTATTCTATGGTTGTCTCCTTCTATATACGCATATCTTTCTCTAGCGTAACTTAGTGCTTGTGGGCCTGTTAAATGGTTTATACCTTCTTTAATATATGTTTTTTCTGCTCCACCATCACCACAGTGTGTTGTGAATGTTTTATCGCTATTTATGTCTATTCCACCTATTAAATCTACTATTTCTATTACTGAGTTAAATCCAACTTTTACGGTGTAGTCTATTTTAATACCAAATACGTCTTCTAGTGTATGTTTTGACATTTCTATTCCATATATTCCACTATGTGTTAGTTTATCTTTATATCCAGTTGTACCATGTAATCTTACATAATAATCTCTTGGAATGCTTGTTAGAAGTATTTTTCTTTTTTCTGGATTTATAGTTATTATCATATTTACGTCTGTTCTTGAATTTGATTCAATTAATCCGCTTCTAGAGTCGCTTCCTGATATGTATATATTAATTGGTTTTAGTTCTTTTATTTTTTCGTCTTTTTTTATTTCTTTTTTAATATCAAATGAATATATTATTTTTGTTTTATCAAGAATTTCATTATAGTCTTCTTCAAATAATTCTATATATGATTCATCAAGTATTATGCTTTGTATTTTTTTATCTATTAAATCTTTATATAATTCATAAATGCTTTTATATTCTAACTTTTTTTCTATATCTAATTCGTTTAGATATGTTTTACTTTCTACTACATTTTCTAGATATCCAATATTTCTTAATTCTTCTAGTTTATAATTATTTGTTTTTAATATTAATACATTGTATTTTTTTATTTCTATGTTGTTATTAAATCCATTTTTAAAGAAGTTTATTGTTTCATTTGTATATTTTATACCTATGATACTTAGAGATATGAATAATATATATATTATTATTGATATTGTTTTTATTAATTTATTATTTTTATGAATTAGGATTATTCCTATTACATTTAGAATTACTAATAATATAGATATTAATATTAAATATTTATTAGGCAATATTCCTAATTTATTTAATTTATTTATTAAACAAATAGATAATACTATACTAATTATACTTATTATGTATTTTATATATTTCATTTATTCTCCTTGTAAAACTTCTTTTATTTTTAATTTAGCTTCTTCTACTGATGATTCATATGGATACATTACATAACTTCTTATTGTTCCAAGTCTTATATACCCACTTCCATCTGATCCATCTAAGGATTGTTCTATTATTGTATATTTATTATTTATTAAGTTTTTAATTAATGATTGAATTGTTTCTTTATTTATATTTGTTTGATATAAATCACTTACTTTATTTAATAGTTCTTGATAGTTTGTTAATGTTGATGTTGTTAATGATTTTTCTAATATACTCTTTAATATTTTGGCACAGTTTTTTTGTCTTTGTCTATCACTACCTACATTTTTTCTTTCTCTAGCTAGTGTTAGAGTTTCTATTCCATTTAGGTGTTGACATCCTTTATAGATTGTTAATTTATCTCCATATGAATCATCATATGTATCCATAACAAGTGCATGTGTTGTTGTGAATGTCATATCGCTACAATAATCTATTCCACCTAATAAGTCTACTACTTCTACTAATCCTTCTGTATATATACTTGCGTAGTAGTCTATTTTTGTATCTAATAGGTTTTCTAATGATGACATTATTGTTTCTTCTCCTAATAGTCCCATAAATTCTAATGAATCGTAGGTATTATATTCATTGATATTAATATAATAATCTCTAGGTATTGATGTTAATAATATTGTTTTAGTATTATTATTGATTGTTATTATCATATTAAAGTCCATTAGACTTCTTGTAAAGTCTCTTCCACCTAGATATATATTATAGGAATCTAGTTTTTGTTTTGGTCTAGGTTTTGTTGTTTCAATATTAAATTCGTATATTATTTTATAGTTTTCTTTTAATAATTTATAGTTACTTTCATCTATTAATAGATAATTATTTTTTATTTTTTTAACTGTTTCTTCTACATTATCTATTTCTTCATAGTTATATTCTCCTAGTATTTTTTTTGCTTGTTCTACATTATAACTATATTTATAGTATTTTATATTTTTTATATCATCTAATGATTCATTTTTATTATCATTATCTGTTATAACATAGTATACTGAAGTATTTTTTATTTCTCCTGTGAAGTTTTTTTCTATAAATTTATTTGTATTATTTATATAGTATATTCCTAAAATATTTATAATTATTAATAATATAGATAGTATTATTCCTATTATTTTTAATATCTTCTTTTTACTTATATTTATTAAACTTAATAAGAACAGTATTGTTTCTATAAATATAAATAATACTAAATATTTATTAGGTAATATATTTAACTTTAATACAAATATGATTGTTGTTAAAGTTATTAATAATGTAATTATAGGTAATATATATTTTTTTGTTTTTTTTATATTTATTTTTCTTATAAGAGGGTTTATTATTTTTTTATTTAATGTTTTATATTCATTACTGTTTTTAAATACTATCATGTTTATTATATTAGGGATGATAGCAACAATTCCACATTTTAATATGAAATCTACAATATTGTTTATATTTATAAGATTACATATTGATAATGTTATTAAAAGTTCTATTGTAAATACTATAAAGTATGTTAAATATTTTATATAGAAATTTTTTGGTGTTTTTTTAAATTCATATTTATAGATTAAATGGGTATCTATCCAACTGTATGATACTAGTTGCGCTATACTTGTAGCAATGAAGATTCCAACAACACCCCATAGTTTGCATAATATTATTGATAGAACGATGTTTGATATTGCTCCAATGTAAGGTGTTGATTGTGCTTTTTTAAATAAACCTAAAGTTGTTCTATATATATATCCCATTGTTCGCATACCTTCTATAAAAAAGCTAACTGCTAGTGCTATTGATATACTTATGTTTAAAACGTAACTATCTCCAAGCCAAATTTTTATGAAAGGATTTAAAAGAATAATGAATGCTATTGAACAAAATGAATATACTAGATAATATATAAATGTTAAGTCATAATAAGTTTTTTCTTTTTGTTCTTTATTTCCTATTGCGTTCAAATTTCCAACACTTGCAGTTACACTATTTAACGCTGATATTAGAATTGTTTTTACTGAGTTAATTATTAAATTATAATTTGATACTATTCCTACTGTTGATACATTGATTAACGAGGATATCAATATGTTATCTGTGCCATTCATTATTACTCCACCGAATTTATATATAACTAATGATTTTACATTACTAAAAATATTTTTACTTTCTTCTTTTTTTAGTTCTTTGACATTTTTATCTTTTAGGTATGGATACATTTTATTTGCAATATGTGATAAATAGAAGTTCTCTAAAAATGTTCCACCTATTTGTATTACCAAGTATACTATAAAGTTTTTTGTTAGTATTAAGAATACTATTTCAAATATACTTTTTACTATATAAAATATACTGTCTATATTATTAATTACACTTTGTTTTTGATGAGCAATTATAATTGATTTTTTATATGTAAAAAAATATGAGCTTGCTGTGTTTATTAGAAAAAGCAGATATATTAATATTAAATTTTCTTTTATGGCTGGTGCATCTTTTATAATTATCCCCATAAATGGAATAACTAATAAGCCAAGTATAAATACACATGCCCCTATTATGTTATATGATTTTTGATATAATTTCATATAACTTTTTATTTTTTCTTTATCTTCTTCTGCAACAGGCTTGTACATACTGAATATGATTGCTGTACCTATTCCTAATTCTGCAAATGATAATATTGTTAAAACATTTGTAAATAATCCATTTACACCTAAATAATCACTATTTAAACATTTTATAAATACTGTTCTTACGATAAATGCCATTAATTTGTTGATGAGTTGTACTGTAAAACCTGTTTTCACATTTTTCATTGTATTTTCTGTTCTGCTTTTATTCATTTTCTCATCTCTTTCTTCATTATTTTTGTTTTCCTAATATTTTTTTTATTGTTGGTTTAATGAAGTTATATGGTTTATATATCGTGCACATAGTGTCCATTAATAATGTAAATAATATATCATTGTCTGTATTTTTTTTAATGTACTTAATTACTTCTTTTCCATCTTTTTTTGGCGGGTTTGTTTTTAGCAAAAAATACTTAGTTAGAACGATCATCTGATTTTTCCACCATGTTTTTACTTTTTTACTACCAATTTTATCTACTAATTTTGGTTTAACCCAAACACGCTCAGCCAAATTTTCCATTAGGAATTTCTTTTCTATATTAAATGATATGTTGTTGTTGTGAACACGATAGCAACCTATACAATCTTCTATAATATATGCATTACCAAAAAGTAAGGCTCTTAAATATATTGCATAGTCATTGACCATCTTCATATCTGCTAACTCTGCTTTTTTTAGACTTTCCATTGTAAATATTGAAGTAAAAGTTGATTGTGGTTTTTCATATTTATCCCCGATTCCTAATAGAAAATCTGTTCCATTGATAAAACCACTAACACCTACATTTGCTTTTTTTCTTTTTTGGGTTGAGACTATTTCAATATATGAATTTGCTGTTACTAAGCATAAATTTTTATCTTTGTTAGTTTCAAAAATATTTAATACTCTTTCAAAATATGCATTATCAATATAGTAGTCGTCATCGTCCATAAAAACTACATAATCACCTTTTGCAAGATTAAAACCTTTATTTCTATTAATTCCTGGATTTTTTAAATTTTCTTCATTTCTGTAGTATCTTATTTGCGAGTTTTTTTTATATTCTTTCATCATTTCTTCTGTTCCATCTGTTGAACAGTCATCGATAATGATTAACTCCCAATTCTTATAAGTTTGATCTAAAAGACATTTTATTACATCTTTTAGCATTTCTTTTCTATTAAAAGTTGGTGTAATTACACTAATCATTTTTCTTTTCCTTCCCTATTTCCCACAAATCATATGGGAAAGTTTCTAAAATATTTTTTTGCAATTGTGAAACATCTGGCAGTGCAGCGGGCTTCATTTTTAAAGCTTCTTCCACGTTTCTTGCAATTGGATATTCATATCTTCCTGTACTGTAGTAGTAATCGTTGTATTTAAACATATTATTGGTTTCTTTATCCATCAATAGAATGGCTGGTATTCCATATGCTTCTGCTAGGATTATACCGTGTAGTGAACTACTTATTACTAATTTTGCTGAACATAACTCATCTATGAATTTTTTATATCCTTTGCATACAGGACTTAGGTATTCTTTTATATCTAAGGCTGTTGCAAGATGAAGTACTACTAGATAATCTTTTATTTTCTTTTGCCTATTTGGTTTATATATTAAAGGCATAATTATTGCTGGGTCCCCGTATTTTTCTGGGCAGTTGTATCCATTATCTAATAATGCTTTTCTTGTCTGTGGTCCTCTTACAAGCCTTATATCTAGTTTTCTTGTCAAACGTGTAAGCCAATTAAAATCTTTATTTCCATTTTTTAATCCGCTTCCCCAAATTGTTGCGTTTTGTGCTCCACCTTGAATAATTGAACCAATTCCATATAGGTGTTTTGTTTTACTTATTGGTGTATCTAATGATAAGCCCTTTTTGCTTAACATTTCTTGTACTACTATGTATGAAAGATAATCACCTAGATTCTCTTTTTCGTCTGCTCTTTCTGTACTCCACCAGTGTAGATTAACACGATTTTTCTTTGTTTTTCTTCCTTTTTGATTAAGGATTTTATTATTTCTGTTTTTAAGTTTTATTAAATACATTATAAACTTGCTTTTTTTTAATGCTTTTTTCATTTATTTCATCCTTTCTACTATATTTTTTTGTATTCTAATTGTATATGGAACAAGAAAATAAATGTTGGAAATTCAAATACTGGCGAAGTTAGTTCAATAAATAGCAATACTGATTGATATATTTATGCAAATACCATTAGGCTACGCACAAAAATGCCTACCTTTTCATCTTACAGAAAATCATTATCTTTTTTTTACTTCATACCATAGCGTGTACTTTCTTTCCAAATAGTGTTCATATATAATTTATTTGTATTTTCCAGACTCTTTATATTTTTTGATTTAGAAAAATATCTAATTTCTCAAATTGTTCTTGTGCAGTTTTTACATATTTATTTACATTTAATTTATAATTCATATTTTCTTCTATTATATCTGAAATATTTGAATCACTCGTTTTTCTGATATCTATTATCTTCCCTTTGTAGTTTATATCTTTGAGCGTATTTATTGTTTTGTCACTATATGCTACTGGTATTATTGATTTGTTCATTACTAATCCTAGTATATTTGCATGAAATCTGCTTCCTACTATTATTTGCGATTCGCCTATAATTTTTAACGCTTCATCTATATTTCCATTATAGAAATATTTATCTATTTTTTTATTTTCTATATTATTTATTTTCTTTATTATACTTTCTATAGCTTTTTCGTCCCCTTCATTTTTACAGAAGGACATCAGTGTTATTTTATAATCTATTGAGCTGAATTTTTCTATTAGATCTAGTATTAATTTTTCATATGATTTTTTATACCTCAAGCCTGGTCTAAGTTCACAATCTATTATTGAAAATACTGCATGTTTTCCAGATGATTTTATGTATTTTGACATATCGTAGCCAAAAATTATATCAGGTTTCACTCTCGAATTACTTAATTCATTGAAAAGTTTATATGATTCTTTTTCTCTGAAACACACATCACTAGCATTTTTAAAAACTTTTAGAAACTTCTCTTTGTATTCTACACTTTTATATGGACCAAAATTAACTCCTAAGATAAAGTATTCTTTACCGCCACCTATAAAATATCTCTTTTTTGTATCATTCATGTCTTTTTCTATAAACATACTTCCTCCAATTAGCACTGTTGCATCACATTTTTTCATTAGTATGTTTTCTAAATTGTTGTTTTTTAATGATACTAGTTTTATTATTTTATCTATGATTGTTAAGATTTTTCCTTGATATATTATTTTAATATTTTCTTCAAAATTTTTATTTTTTATTTTCTTTTTTGTAATAATTACAAATTTTGTTTTTTGATATCTTTTTGAAATCATATCTATGAACAAATCGTCTCCTAAGTTACAGTTATAATAAACTCTTAAAAAAATTTTTTTTATACTTCATCTCTCCTTACAAACTGTTTGTAGTCTTCAAAATAAAACATTGTCAATAAAAAGAATAAAAGATTAAATTTATACCAGTAATAATCAAATATGCTTATTATAAAGTATATCAATAAGAAAAGTGATATTAAACTTTTTATTCTTAATGGTGAATTTTTTGTTTTATTAAACACTTTCTTTATTATATCGATTAGGCATAAAATCATTAAAACTCCACCATTATATAGAAATTGTATTATTAGATTATGTGCTTTAACTTGATGTATTTTATTTATTAAAATTATATCATTTTCATATCCGTTTCCTAATAATATATGTTCCTTAATATACTTGAATGAAAGTTCCCATATACCTGTTCTTCCTGTGAATGTTTTATCTTTTTTTAAAATGTCAAGTACGGTATCAATTATAATACTTTTGTTTTTAAAAACAACTAATGAGAAGAAAATTATTAAATATATTATTACTATTGTTTTATAATTAGTAATTTTATTGAGTACTTTTGATATTTTTTTATTTTTCCCATATATTAGAACGTATGCTAAAACTAAGAATGTACATACCTTGCCATTTCCTGAATTGACATATATATATCCAGCAAATATATATAATAGCAATATGATAAAACGCATTGGAATTTTTTTTGTATAATTTGTATAGTAAAGAATTGATAAAAACAAGAATAAAAGTGTTTCATATACTGAACCGTTGTCATTTCCAAGAAAATAGAAATTCTTTAAATTTGGATCCATTGCTGGATAATATAGGAAAAAACATGCAATGTTTATGCAAACTAATATTCCCCAAAATATCATACACTTTTTTAAAAATTCTTTTGGTTTTTTTGTAAGATTATCTTTAATCAGTAATGATAGCGCAATTGCTCCTAATAACACCTTTATTCCTGTGTCAATAACATCATAATTTTTATAAATAATTGTTGGTATTAATGGTATTGTATACATTATTGCAATTATGTATGTGATGCTTGGAATATTGTTTTTGTTTTTTGATATGTAATTTAATATTATTAGTATATAAACCATCAAACAATATGCTGTGAAAATTTTACCTCTTACTCCTGCCATTATAAAGCTTGGAAAATACGCGAAAGATAGTAACACAAGAAAATCTATTATATCATTCTTTTTTATTTTCATATTTATTTCTTCCTTATTCTATTTATTAATTTATTATATAGATAATAAAGCAAATAATTCTTTTTATGTAAAAGGAATACTCTAATCTTGTCTGATTTGCTTATATAGTCTATATTCTTTAATTTGATTTCTTTTGCATCTATTATGTATTCGTATTCTTTTAGAAATTTATTTATGCTATGATATTTTATTTTTTTATTTTCGCATATTTTTCTTGCCGAAATATTTAGTTTTGTTAGTAACCTATTACTTATAGTTTCTTCTTTACAATTTGATTCTTTTGAAATTTGTTTGTATAAAACTTTATTATTTTCAATGTATTCTTTTGCTGCTTTTACTGATGTATCATGTGTTACACTTGTCTGATTTTGTACATAAAAATAATCTGCTGTTCCTGTATATACCATGCAATTATTTTTTAATAAGTTGAATGCAAATAAGATATCTTCTCCAAATTTTAGTTTTTTATTAAATCTGATATTTTTAATTTTTTCTTTTTCTATGAGCATTTTGACACATGTAAAATATGCATAGTTTATAAAATCATTTATATACTCATTGAAATAGTATACTTTTTCATATTTGTTAAAGAGCGATATTTTTTTGTTTGTCCCATCTTCATTTATTTCTGTATAACCTGATATAGCAATGCCCACATTATTTTTTTTCATTGTGTTATACATTTTTTCTATATAATCGTTTGATATATAGTCATCACTATCTATGAAAATTATATACTTTCCATTTGAAATTTTTATCCCTTGATTTCTAGTGTCTGCTGCTCCTGAGTTTTTTTTCTTTATATATATAATTCTTGAATCTTTTTCTTTAAAAATCTTGCAAATTTCTTCGGAATTATCAGTTGAACCATCATTGATGAGAATAATCTCTAAATTCTTATAACTTTGATTTACTATTGAATTCAAGCATTTTTCTATTTTATCCTGACTATTATATATAGGTATAACAATGCTTATTAACTCATTCATACTTAACACTCCTTATTTTTCAAATGAACTTTTTTCACTTAATATACTTTCAAATGCATTATTAATTTCTTTTTTAGTTTTTTCGAAATCTTTAAAACTTCCTACATCATTGATGCAAATACATTTATTCTTTTGTTTTTTTATTGTTTTGATAACTTTTTTATTATTATCTGTTAGTACAAAGAATTTTCCAAACTTTTTAGTTCTTGGAATAAATTTTCCTTCAACTAATTGATGATTTCTAAAAATCCAATGATTAATGTGATAATTATTTCTAAATCTATCTTTAGATGCTTCTTCTATTTTTCCTTGTGCGTATTTCCATACTTCTTTAAATGTTTCTTTTTTATATGATATTGGAAGATGTGACATTTTTATATCTGAAAAATTATTCCAAGGCAATAATAATAATGTTCTAAGTTGAGCTGCACCATTTTTTAAATTGAACCATTTACTCACATTATTTTTTATAACTTTTTTCATGTCATATCTTTCGTTTACTATTTCTATATTACTTAATAAACAATGTGAAAATCCATCATTTATTTTTGAAGGTACAATGGCTGTTAGAATGGCGTTGTCACATGGTAAACCTTTTTTAAAAAAATCTGTAGGCTTAGTTTTATTTATTAAAAACATGTCATCGTTGAAATAAACAAAATTATTTGATAATCCTTTAATTTTTGACATATATAGTTCTATTGGCACACTATTGAATAATGGTAAATATTCATTTGGAATATAATCACTATGTTTTACTACAACTAATTTTTTGTTGCTTGTATTAAGCCAAACTGGAATATGTCCATATGTTATGAAATAAATTTTATTTACCCAAGGTGCAAATTTTTCTATTCCTCTAAACCAATATTTTAAGTTTTCCCAATCTCTATATCTGTTAACAGATGTATCAGTGTTTTTTTCTGGTTTATATTTATTCTTTTCTTTTTGCCATTCTGGATCATTACAATCAACCCATGTAATTACAAAATCAATCTTTTCGTTCATATAATCACCTTACTATTACATATTTCTTCCTGTTAGTTTACAATATAAGTTCCAACTTAATCTAAATACATTTCTTCCTAGCATTAAAGTTAATATTGCGATTTTGTCTCTTTTGTCTGTTTTTTTATCAAATAATATATTTTTTTTATACAATAAAATTTCTTTTCTTATACTTTTTTCTAATTCTTTTAATCTAGGTTTACAATTTATCATTTGTCTTAAACAACTGATTCTTGCGTATACCTTTCCTCTTATTATTGCACTTTCTAAATCATTATATTTTTTTGATATTGCTTTGCCCATTTCATCGTATGCGTCAATTACAAGTAATTTTTTTTCTGAAAAATCTCCTGTCAATATAGAATTGCTTCTTATCATGTAATTATATAATGGTTTTAGATCACATGCTATTCTCTTACTTTTCATTACTAATTTGTAGGTTGTAAATGCATCTTCATGTATTTTTCCAACTGGAAATTCAATTTTATTAAATAATGAACGTTTATATAACTTTGCCCATGATGCTACATTAAAATCTCGTTGGTATAGCATATTTTCCAATGTTTCTTTTGAATTTAAAATCATTTGTTTACCATTTGCATTTGGTATTTCTTTGCCGTTGTCGTATTTTACCATATATCCACATACTGAAATATCTGCATTATTCTTTAACAATGTTTCTAATAAGCAATCTACATAGTTTTGTTCTATTGTATCGTCGCTATCTACAAAAGTTATATATTCTCCTTTTGCTTCTTTTATTCCATAGTTTCTTGCGTCTGATAATCCACCATTTTTCTTATGAATAACTACTATTCTTGAATCAATTTTTTTATATTCGTCACATATTTTAGGACAGTTATCATCAGAACCGTCATCTACTAGTATTATTTCTATATTTTTGTATGTTTGACTAATTATACTATCAATGCATCTTTTTAAATATTTTTCTACTTTGAAGACTGGTATTATAATTGATACTAGTTTATCTTCCATAACTACCTCCTATTTTTTAGTTTATTAAATAGATCTGGATGTTTTGTTTTTATTGAATTAAATGTTTTTCCCATTAACATTGTAATTAATGTTGATCTCAATTTTATTGGTATTAACATTATTTTTATTTTTTTTGATTTTGGTTTTATATATTTTAATGCTTCTCTAGTTATTGAATCATTTATTATATTTTTTATTTCTTTATATCTTTCTTTAAAATTCATATCTGAACAATAAACGTTTTCTACACAACCTAATACTCTTTCAATATATCTTCTGCATGAAAATTCATAATATTTTTCTTTTTTAATTTCCCATAAATCAAAATAATCATTAAATTCTTTAAATTCATTTTTCCTTATTTCAAATATATTCTTTTTGTAATTCTTAGTAGCTGCTCCATTTCTCTCTCTTACGTAGTGATAAAAACATTTATTTGAGTTACACATGTTGTTTATAACATTTAAATAACTTCTATTAAATTCTATATCTTCTCCCCAATTTGATTTTGGAAACTTGATATTATTCTCATCTATTATTTTTTTTACATATACTTTATTCCAAATGTTATATAACATTGTATTGTCCCATAATTCAACAAAATCCTTTTTAATTGATTTTTTATCTTTATAGAATTTTTCTTTATATGTAATTTCATCTCTACTTAAGTTATTAAATTCCATATCTTCTACATCAGAATAGAACCCGAAATTTATTAATTCAACATTTTTATTTTTTTTCAAAATTTCATTTATTTCTTTAATATAGTTTTCATTTAAATAATCATCCGAATCTAGGAATAATATATATTTTCCTGTTGCTTTTTTTAATCCTTCATTTCTTGCTTTTGAAACACCTTCATTTTTTTTATTTATTACTTTAATTAGTTCGCTATCTTTTTTATATTCTTTAATAATATTCGCTGTATTATCTGTTGAACCATCATTTATAAGAATTAGTTCTATATCTTTTGTATTTTGATTTAATACTGATTCAATACAACGAGCTATATAATCTTGACAGTTATAAACTGGCACAATAATACTAAATTTCTTAGTTCTCATAAATTTTCCCCCCTGACATAAAAAAGATACACAGAATACGTTTAGGATTGTATAGTGTGTATCAATATTTTGTTTTTTAAAACCCTTTTATTCTTACTTTGCTCCGTCTTTTTTTATAACGGCTAATGCAGTTTTTATTATACATTTAATGTCTAATAATAAACTCATATTTTTTACATAGAAATATTCTAAATTTAATCTTTCTTTATATGTTGTTGCTGATCTACCATTACATGCCCACCAACCTGTTATTCCAGGTCTAACACTTTCATATAATTCATGATTTCCTTTATGGGCATCTAATTCTCCTTCAATTAGTGGTCTTGGACCAATTAGAGACATGTCACCTTTTAAAACATTTATCATTTGTGGTACTTCATCTAACGATGTTTTTCTTAAAATGTTTCCTATTTTTGTTATTCTTGGATCATTTTCTAATTTTTGGTTTTCTTCCCATTCTTTTTTTCTTTCAGGACTTTTTTCTAATAATTCTTTTAGCACTTCATCTGCATTTGGAACCATTGATCTAAATTTATAAATATATATAAATTTACCATCTTTTCCTATTCTTTTTTGCTTATAGAGCATTGAATTATAATCACCTGAAATTACATTACATATTTTTACTATTATCATTAGTGGCAATAAAAATATACAACCTATTAATGATATAACAATATCAAATCCTCTTTTTATTCCTAAATAAATATAATGTTTGATGCTTGTCCATCTTACTGTTTTAATGCCTTCTTGCATTATTGCTTCATTATTCATATACACACCCCATGTCAAATTTCTTTTATTTCTGTAAATATTTAAAAGCCGAAATCGGTTTCTATTATATTACAGTTTTTGTGTTTTTGCAACAATAAATTTATATAAATTAATAATTTGTCGAAAATTATAAAATAAAAAAAGAAATTATTCATAAATTTCTATTTTTTCTTCTTTTATATATTTATTTGTAAGTATTCCTAATCCTAATAGAATTATTATAAATAATAGATTTATATGTATTCCTTTTTTTATTACTAGTTTTAATACATCAGTTATTGAATTATTATAAATATATAATTGTTTTAATATCTTACTTATACATATATTAGTAATTAATAATGATAGTGCTGATGTGAAGAATAGTATATAGTATTCTTTTTTATTAAATATTTTTTTATTAATTATTAATAGTATTACTAAGTCTATTATAAATAATATTAATAATGTACTTGATAATTTATTATATTTATTAATATCTTTTCCTATTTCATTATATTGTTTCATTAATCTAATTTCATTTTTATATGTAGTAGTTATTTTATTTATGTATTCTGATTTCTTTGTTGATTCTATTTCTATATCTTTTTCTTTTAAATATTCATCTAGATTTGTTTCTATGTTTTCTTTTAATGTTTCAATATTTATTTCTATTTTTTCATTTTTAAATATCGATTCTACATATTTATTTGAATCTCTTTTTATATCTTCTATATTAAAAGTTTCTTCTAATATTATTGGATAAAAACCAGATTTCTTTGTTATATATTTCATATTATCTAATGTTTCATTATATAGATTTTCATAGTAGTTTGTTTTATCCATTTTTTTAATAACTGTATTTTTATTAAATGCTAATTTAAACGAAAATAGAATTATTATTGAGAATAATAGTACTGCTTCTAAAAATAGTAGAATATTACTAATTATGTTTCTTGTTTGATATGTCATATTATCACCTCGCGTATACTACTACTCTTTCCGATTCATTTAAGTTTGTGTAGAGTATTAATGTTTCTGTATCTATATTGTTTATTTCTTGTTTTAGTTTATTAACTGTTCTTGTTCTTACTTTTGTTACTTTATATTTATAAGTACCATAAATTGTATTTAATACAATTGGATCATTTGATTTTAATTTATCTATACCTTTTAAATATTCTTTTGATACCGCTATTACTATTGCTTTTCCGTCTGTTGGAAGATATGTTTCATTATGATGTAGCGCTCCATGCTTCAATAATTCTTCTGATCCTCTATATAAATTTGTTTTAACTTTTAATGTTGGAATTTCTATTATTCCCCATAATGCTTCTGTTTTAGGATAGCTACCTCTTGCTTCTTTATCTAAATCAATTCTAATATTATTTATATCTATATTTTTTGATTTAAAATTTATTTTTAATAAAGCTACTGTTAAAATAATTATTATAAAACTGAATAGAAGTACTTCAACTAATTTTTTCTTATCCATTTTTTTTATCATTTTATATACTTTTATTATTGCTTTAATTATTTTTTTCTTTATTTTCTTCTTCATCCTAAAACCTCCAGTTATTTTTATATTATACTTTTTAAAAAACTAAAAATCAATAAAATCAAAACAAAAAAATAAGGTTTCCCTTATTTTTGTATCATATTTAATAAGTTAATCTTAAACATGTCTTTTTCTGAATGTTCTTTTGATATCATTACACCTTTATATGTAACTAGTTCTGATTGATGTCCTTCTGTTAAAATGTCTTCTGGTATTAATGTATCAAGCATTACTATTTTATCTTCGTCATATACATGATATCTTAATTTGATTGTTCCATGAACTTTTTTAAATAATGCATCTGTTGGTAATGATAATTCATATGTTGTATGTTTTTTTTCTTCATCGACGTTTACTATTTCACCCAACAATTTTCCTTCCTTTAAAGAAGGATAATAGTCGAAATATAATTTTTTATACGCTAGCATGTTATATTTTTTCAAGGAACGTTCTAATTTGTGAAATTCGTTCTCATTTATATATTCGAAAACATATACATCCTTCATTTTCTAACCCCCTTACAAAGTAAACTTCTATATGAAATTTTACCATTTATTTAGTGTTTTGTCAAATTTTAAAATTCACAAGTGATAACTCTACTCATAGTATATTCGTTATCTAATAGTTCTTGATTATCTTTTGAACTCCAAATTATGTCAATTTTTTTAGCTGTTTTTTCTCTTTTTTGATATCTATAATATGTTACATCTTTGTACTTTTTAATCTCTTCATTATATGTTTCGCTTATATAGCATCTATTTCCTGATAAGTAATATCCATCTGGACATGTATAATATCCTTGTGTTTCTCCTGGATTTGTATATCTTATCATAAATACTCTACATGTATTTCCTGATAATACATATTCAAGACTACCTTGATTTGATGGACATGAATATCTTGCTATTGCGTTTAGTGTGTTAGTGCTTCCTACACATTTTGTTCCTTGTAATCTATATCCTGGTAATCCTTCGCATGTATAATTAACTGTTGCGCTTATTGGATTTGTTTCTTCTTTCTTTTTACATGTTCCATTTGTTTCAGAGTATCCATCTGGGCAACCAATTCTACTATTATATGTTGCTTCTATACTATATTCGGTAGAATTCTCTATTACTTCTGTTCCATCTTCTTCTTTTTCTATTTTTTCCTCTACGTTTGTTAAGTCATCCTTTTCAACTTTATCTTTTGACCATTCTGACCAGTCAGACCAATCTGTATATCCTTCTTCTGTTTCTTTTTTATACTCATATATACATAATAATCTTTCTTCTGAATTATTATCTTCTTTACTTTCTAATACTATTTCTTTTGTGGCCTCTTTGTCTTTACAACTTAACGCTATTATTAATTTATTATCTTTTTTTTCTACATTTGAATCATTACTACAAGGAGTACTTGTGCTGTCTTTTAATTCTGTTAATAAATTATTATCTATTAGTTCTTGAAGTGTTACTTTAGTTGTGTTATTTTTTTCAAAATAATTTAATGATGCGATTTTCATACTATTGATATTTGAATTAAATACTTCTTCTACTTCTTTAGTTTCACCATTATCTAATTTTTCTTTTACATAACTCTTTTTAGGAAAAAATATAAGATATATTATTAATAATGTTAATACTAATAATATATTAAATAAAATTGTTCTAATTAGACTGCTATCTTTCATACTATCACCTTTATATTTTTATTTTTACTATTGTTGAACCATTATTATTATAAAATGTTTTATATTCTATTACATTTTTATTTTTCTTTAATGTTTCATGTACTGTCTTTCTTATTATATCACTACCTATGCCATGTATAATAACAAATATTTCATTTTTTAATTTTTTATTGTCAAGAATAAAGTCGTTTGTTTCAACTCGAGCTGTTTCTCTATCAAACCCGTGTAAATCTAATTTTGGGTAATTATCTATAAATATTACATCTTTTAATTCCATAGAATCACTACTTTCTTATATCGAATATTATTACCCTTTTTAGTGGTATACTATTCTATCAAAAATTGTTTTACTTGTCAAAATTATAGATTATACATAAATTATAGCATACTAAAAACAGATTTTCATCTGTTTTTTACTTTTTTCTTTGTCTTATAAGATATTTTTTTATATTATACCCATTTTCCATAATTAATACTTTTATACGTTCTAGTTCTTCTTTTGATATTTCACCAGTAATTGTTTTCATTTCTTCTTTTGGGATTGTTTTTATATTTATATATGAAGTTGAATATATTTCATCTATACATAAATAATTTTCTTTATCTTCGTCTATTACAATATACTTATTATTATTTGTAGCTACTTTTTTTCCAATTAATGTCTTAAGTGCTACTTGTTCTCTTAATTGTTTTAAAAAGATATTTTTGTCATTTTGATTTATTCTTACTACATCATAAATTATTCTATCTTTTTTAAAATTTTCCGATTTTAATCCTAATACACGTTTATTCTTAAAATCTATTTCTATTACTCTATAATTGGTGTCATTAACATCTAATACTAGATAAAATTTTGGCTTTGTTATTACTCCTTGTTCTATATCCATTATTACATCATATTTCCAAATTGTACCTATAAACTCTTGTATAGGGTATTCACTTTGTTTTGGTTGCTTTGTTGAGAAAAATGTTACGTAATATAAATTATCAATAATTACCCTAAAGTCTTCATCTAGTAGTTTGTCTTTAATTGTTAGTATGTTATCATCAGTTGTGTAGTATAAATTATATTTTATTATTCTATCACATACGCTATTAGGATACTTTTGACTAAATAATTTATATGAATTCTTTTGTTCTTTTGTAGATACTGGAAATATATAGATTTTACCTTCTTCTATTTTCCATACCATGTATGGTCTTTCAATGGCTTTAGTATCATGCCATTTAATTTTACTTTGTGGTAAATCCTTTAAATATACTATATGTCCTGGTTCTAGTTTATTTCCTTTTTCTTTGAAGCATTCATACTCTGTTTCAATGTATGCTCCTTTTTCTAGATTATTTATTATTAGTCTTTCATAACTTCTTAATCTTCTTAAGTATTTTGGATTAGTTTCAATTTTTAAGCGACTATTTAAAATTTCTTCTGCCTCTTTTACTTTTCCTTCTAACAAATTCATTTTTATTAAATTCAAATAGTCATCAATCGGTGTTTCTTTTAAACTTATCATCCTTTCAGCATCTTTTGGTTTAAAACATTTTACGTATAATCGTGCTAAATCTTCAAAGGAATCATATTCTTTTGCGTTTTTTTCTAATACTTTCAATATTTTATATGCTTTATCATATTTTTTTGTTGTGATTAAGGCATGTATATAACATCCTATTAAGGTATCTTCTATTCCATAACCGTTTTCTAGATATTTTTCAAACTTTTCTAAGAATGTTTTAAAGTCTTTTCTATAATAAATGTCATATAATTCCATTCTATCCATTTTAATCGCCTACTTTATTTTCTATTTTTTTCAAGTCTTAATCTATTACGTATATTTATATCACTTTGTTCTAGTATTAGTTTTATATATTCTAGTTCTTCTTTCGGTATATTCTCTTCTATTGTTTTTACTTTTTCCTTCTCGACTATAACTGGTATTATAAATGATGATGTGTATATTCTATTTATACAGAAGTAATATTCATCTGATTCATCTATAATTATTAATTTTTCATCATTAACGGTAGTTTTTTTTCCTATCAAACTCATTTTTTCAGATCTATTATCATGTATTTCTTGTAGTTGTTCTTTGAAAATATTTATACTTGTTTTATCAATTTCTGTAACATTATACAATATTGTATCTCTTGATATAATTTCTGGTCTTACACCAATTATTTTTTTATTCATCAAATCTACTTCGATAGTCTTAATTTCTTCTTTTGATACTTCTAAGGCAAGGAAGAATCTATGTTTTTTAGATTCTTTATCTACTGTCTCAATTACATCATAACATTCTACTTTTTTTAAATAGCTTTTTATAAATTCTTCACTTATACTCTGATATTCTTTTTGTCCATAATATAATGAGTCATATATACTTCTTAGAACTAGTTTTAAATCCTTTTCTAACACTTTATCTTTTACGGATAACACATTATCCTTATATGTTGTACATGAATTATTTTTGATTACTCTATCTCCCATACTGTTAGGATATCTTTGATGATATAATCTGTATCCTTCTTTACATATACCTGTCACTGGAAATAGACTTAATCGTTCACCGTCAATTTTCCAAATCATATATGATCTGTTGAGCGCTTTGGCATCAGGTGATGTTCTATAATCTATATTCGGTTTTTTCTTTAAAAATATAATGTGTCCTACTTCTAATTCATTTCCGTTTTTTATGAAACTTTCATATTCTGTTTCTATTAAACCATTTTTATATTCGTAATTATATATTGTTTTTTCAAATTTATTTAATCTTTCTTTTTGATTTTCATCTAATGTATAATTTTTTCTTATTATTTTTGTTTCTAATTTTGCTTCTTCAATTTTTCCTTCAAGCAAGTATAATTGAACTAATGATAACGGATTTATATCTCCTGTGCCATAATCTCTTAATATTTTTTCTGCATCTTCTACTTTAAAGCAACGAATATATGAATTCAATACTGAATTTATTAATCTATCTGCTATTAATTCTTTTTCAACTTTTCTTAAGATATGATATGCTTCATCATATTTTCTTAATTTTATTAATACTATTATATATGTATTGATTATTGGAATATCTACTCCATATCCTTTTTCTATGTATTTATTAAATAATTCTAGAAATTTATTATAATTCTTTTCTTTATATGTTTCATATAATAAATTCATTTCCATATAATCGCCCCGCTAGTGTTTTAATATAATATATTATTAACAATTTGTCAATAAAAAACAAGCTGTGCTTGTTTATATTAATTCTTTATTATTATATCTTTTATAAGAACCTATAATTAATATGATAGTTAATAAAAGACTTATAATTATATTTAGTGGATTGATTTCTATTTTTTCAATCACATTTCTTGTATCAGATAATGTATAAATACTAAAGTATTTTATAAATTCAATTTTACTTGATAATTCGCTTAATACACTTATTATATAGAATAAGAATACTAATCCTAAACTTAGTCCTAAAGCTTTTTTAGGCCTTTTAACAAATGTTGAAATATATAGATTAAGTGAGAAAAGTGGTAACGCAATTAGTATTGGAGTTAAACTTAATAATATGTATTGTTTATGGTTGAAATCACCAGATATTGATAAGGCAATATAATTAAATATTCCTATTATTAATGTCATTCCAATTATATATATAATACTTACTATTATTTTATTAGTTAATATTTTTGATCTTTTTATTGGTAAGAAACTTAGGTATTCTGCTGTTTTATCATATTCTTCTTTTAATAATATATTGTATCCTAAATTAGATGAATAGAATCCTATTATTAATAATACAAACATGAATCCTTCTGATTTTAACCAACCATAAGCTGTATTAATAGATGTTAAATCCATATTGAATGCTTTTAAAAGTTCTTGAGGAAATACTTTCATCATTTCATCTAAATTTTTCATTGAATCATCTGTCATAATATATGGATATACTAAAAATACTACTAAAAATATTCCGACTAATATACTAGTCCATAATATAAAATTTTTTAAATTTATTTTTAATTCTCTTTTTATCATATTTTCACCTGTAATAATTTGCGAATAAATCTTCTAATGTAATTTCTTCTATTAATAATTTATCAATCGTATATTTTTCTAGTTTTTTTATTAATTCATTTATATCCATATTATTAATGAATTTTACTTCATTATTTTTTTCTTCTTTTATTTCTAGTTTTAAGTCCTTTTTAATATTTTCAATATTTTTAGATGAAATAGTTAAATATGTGAAGTTTTCTTTTTTTATATTTTCAATTGTATCTTCTTTGATTATTTTTCCGTCTTTAATAAATCCTATTTTATCACATAAGTTTGATACTTCACTTAATACATGAGATGAATATAGAAGAGCAGTTCCTTTTTCTTTTTCTTCATTTAGAATGTTGTGCAATACATTTTGCATTATTGGATCTAATCCATTTGTTGGTTCATCTAATATTAGTATTTCAGGGTCATGCATTAACGCTAATACAATTCCTACTTTTTTTAGATTACCTAGTGATAAATCTTCTATTTTCTTTTGTTCGTTTATTTTTAATAGTTTTACTAGTTTCTTTCTTTTTTTAGTTGTTTCTTTTTTATAGAATGATTCATGATAGTCAAACATTTCTTTAACTGTCATATCTCCATATAAATTTATTTCACTTGGAAGATACCCTATTTTTTCTTTTGTTTTTAAATCATCTTTATCATATTCTTGATTATTAATTAATATTTTCCCATCTGTTTTATTTATTAAACCTAAAATTGTTCTTATTGTTGTTGATTTACCAGCACCGTTAGGTCCAATAAAACCATATGTCTCTCCTTTTTTTAGTTTTATTGAAACGTCTTCTATTCCTAATGAATCACCATAGTATTTTTTTAAATGTTTTGTTTCAAGTATGTATTCGTTCATATTATTCCTCCTAGAATAATTATAACATAAAAAGACTAAATTAAATTAGTCTTTTAACTTATTATTTTCGTATTCTTTTGTTTTTCTGACTACTATATATGTTATTGGTAGACATATTGTTTCATATAATGTTTTTAAAATTATTAATAGTATTATCATACTTATAATTTCTTTAATTGGCATTGTCCCTAAAAATGCGATTGGTATGAATATAATTGAATCTGTTGCTTCTCCTAATAATGTAGATATAATAGCTCGAACTCCAAAATGTTTTTCACTTTTATCTTTCATTTTTACTAATACCTTTGAATTAACTAGTGAACCAAATAAGTAAGATAATAAACCTGCTGCAGCAATTCTAGGTGTTGAGCCTAATATTAATGCGAATTCATCACCGTTTTCAAACCAAGTTGGTGCCGGTATTTTTATCGCTACTTCGAGTACTATTATCATAAATAATTGTAGAATAAATCCTGCATATACAATTTTCTTTGTTTTTTTATATCCATAAACTTCAGATAATATATCATTTATTATATAAGATATTGGAAATATAATTGTTCCTGCTGTTATTGAAAAATTCCCTACTGCGAGCATTTTTGCGGCTAAAATGTTTGATAATAATAAACATACAACAAATGTCATTGATAGGTATACAAATAAATTTGAATTTTCTTTTTTCATAGACATACTCCTTATAATAACGCTATAAAATATTTAATAATATTAACTGTTGAAATAATTAAAATTAAATATGATAAAATTGTCATTGCCCATTTAGTAAATCCTTTATTATTTCTTAAAACAACAGAACTTAATGCTAACCAAGGAGTAAGCAATGTGAATAGTATATATTCTGTACGTGATCCGTCTTTAGCATAGTTATTATTAACACCTATTTCATATGCAATAAGTATTGCTGATATTATTTCTAAGAATAATATATACCAAGTTATAAATTTATAATATTTTCTTTTTGGTGTGCTTTTAATGTATTTTACTTTTCCGTAACTTTTACTCTTACGTATTACTTCTATTTCACACCCATCATCAACTGCAAATGCTGTTTTTAATGGAATTTTTTCTCCATCTTTTTTTATTACCAATCCGTTTGATGCAATCCAACTTCCAGAATATGCTCTTAAACTAGTGAAGGATTTATATTCGTTAGGCATTAGTCTATATACTTTCTTTTCGTACATATTATCACCGTATTAATTATATCAAAAAAGACTAGAGTATTCTAGTCTTATTTTTTATATTTTCTCGCTTATGTGTTCTAATTCTTTCTCACTTTGATTGTGGCTTGTGTTACTGCACTGTTTGGATAGCAAAACTTTATTTTTATTAAATTGACTTTTATATTTCTATGTCATCCATATTAGATTTTGGCTTTAAGTTAAAATCTAATAGTTCTTCACAAATTTTTTCATAAATATCTTGCTCATTTTTGATAGTGTCTATTAAAAATATTTTATCATTTTTATATTCTTTTAATCCTCTCATATAATATGGTTTATCTTTATCTAATACTATAAATGGCATTATATTATTCTTTAAACATTCTTTAAACATAATAATACGTCCAACTCTACCATTCCCATCACCAAAAGGATGAATTCTTTCAAATCTTACATGGAATTCTATTATATCCTCAATTGTTACTACACTTAGTTCTTCATACCATCTTAATAACTCATCTAAATCTTTTTCTACATCTTCTGGACTTGATGTATCAATGACATTAATTAATCCTATTTTATTAGGAACTACTTTAAATCCACCAACATTATATCTTGGATTTTCTTCGTCAGTAGTATTTCTTTTTAATATCTTATTCATTTCAATAATATTATCTTTTGTTAATTTCTCATCAATAATATCTAATATATAGTCAAATAATCTGAAATGATTTTTCATTTCTGTTAAATCATCAAATTTAATTGCTTCATCACTTTTAGGAATAAATGAATCTGTTTCAAATATTTCTTCAGTTTCATCTTCTGTTAATCTTCCACCTTCAATTTTGTTTGAATTATATGCAAAATTAACTTGTGAAAAATGATATATGTTACCCTTAAATTTAGATTTTTTTTGTTCAATTAATTCTAATTTTAATTTTTGTAAGTCCATATCTATTCCTCCTATTAATGATTATAACATAAAAAAGACTAAGTTCGCACTTAATCTTTTTAATTTATTGATTATTTTTAGCTTTGATAGCAGCTTGTGCAGCGGCAAGTCTTGCAGTTGGAACTCTATATGGTGAACATGATACATAGTTTAATCCTATTTTATTACAGAACTCAATACTTGCTGGATCTCCTGCATGTTCTCCACAAATACCTAATTCTATATTTGGATTTGCTTGTTTTCCTAATTCAACAGCTAATTGAATTAATTGTCCTACACCCTTTTGATCTATTGATGCAAATGGATCTGTTTCAAAAATTCTCTTATTATAGTAATCATTTAAGAATTTTCCTGAGTCATCTCTTGAGAATCCATATGTCATTTGTGTTAAGTCGTTTGTTCCAAAACTGAAGAACTCAGCTTCTTGAGCAAGTTTATCTGCTATTAGAGTTGCTCTTGGAATTTCTATCATTGTTCCAACCATATAGTTTATACTTGTTCCAGATTGTTTAATGATTTGGTCTGCTGTTTGAACTACTATATTTTTAACATATTTTAATTCGTTTTCATCACCAACTAATGGTATCATTATTTCTGGTTTGACAGTTATTCCTTTTTTAGCAACGTTTATTGCTGCTTGAATTACTGCAGTTGTTTGCATTACTGCTATTTCTGGATATGTAATTGATAATCTACATCCACGATGTCCCATCATTGGATTAAATTCTTTTAATGAATCTATTCTTGATTTTAGTTCTTCATAATTCATATTTAGACTTTTTGCTAGTTCTTGAATTTCTACTTCTGTCTTTGGTAAGAATTCATGTAGTGGTGGATCTAAGTATCTAATAATAACTGGTAATCCATTCATTGCTTCAAATAATCCTTCAAAATCATTTCTCTGATATGGAAGTATTTTTCCTAGTGCGAATTTTCTTTTTTCTAAATCAGGTGCTGTTATCATCATTCTGAAGTTAAATATTCTATCTTTATCAAAGAACATGTGCTCTGTTCTACATAAGCCAATTCCTTTTGCTCCAAATTTTCGTGCTGTTTCTGCATCTTTTGGAGTATCAGCATTTGTTCTTACTTCTAATGTCTTAACTTCATCTGCCCAATTCATGAATGTTTCAAAATTACCTGATATACTTGCTGGTTGTGTTTTTATTTCTTTATCATATACATTACCAGTTGTTCCGTCTAATGAAATAATATCTTTTTCTTTTAATACTTTTCCATTTGGAAGTGTTAGTGTTTTATTTGCTTCATTTATTGAAATGCTTGTACATCCTGATACACAACATCTTCCCATACCACGTGCTACTACTGCGGCGTGAGAAGTCATTCCTCCGTGTACAGTTAATATACCGCATGCATTTTTCATTCCAGTGATATCTTCTGGTGATGTTTCTGTTCTTACTAATATTGTTTTTTCTCCATTATTAGAAGCCTCTTCCACGTCTTTTGCATTAAAATATATTCTTCCACATGCTGCTCCAGGGGATGCTGCTAATCCAGTTGCTACTGGAGTGGATGCTTTTAAATCATTTTCATCAAATGTATCATGTAGTAATTGGTCTAATGTATTTGGTTCTACTTTTAATAATGCTTCTTCTTTTGAAATTAGTCCTTCAGTTACCATATCTACCGCTATTTTAAGTGCTGCTGTGGCAGTTCTTTTTCCATTTCTTGTTTGAAGCATAAATAGTTTTCCATTTTCAATAGTGAATTCCATATCTTGCATATCTTTATAGTGATTTTCTAATATTTTTGAATTTTTTTCAAATTCTTGATATACATTAGGCATTATTTCTTTTAACGAATCTATTGATTGAGGAGTACGTATTCCTGCAACAACATCTTCACCTTGTGCATTAATTAAGAATTCTCCATATAATTTATTTTCTCCTGTTGCTGGATTACGTGTAAATGCTACTCCTGTTCCTGAAGTATTTCCTCTATTACCATATACCATTTCTTGAACATTTACTGCTGTTCCCCAACTATGAGGTATATTATTCATTCTTCTATAAACTTCTGCTCTTTCATTGTTCCATGATCTAAATACAGCTTTTACAGCTTCTAATAGTTGAACTTTAGGATCTTGTGGAAAATCTTGTCCTTTTAATTGCTTATATAAAGCTTTAAATTTCATTACAACTTCAAACATAGCATTTGCGTCTAATTCTGTATCAAGTTTTACTTTTTTTGATTCTTTTATTTTTGTTAATAGTTTTTCAAATTCTTGTCTATCTAATCCATCTACTACATCTGCATACATTCCTATAAATCTTCTATATGAATCACATACAAATCTTGGATCATTCGTTAATTTAATTAATCCAGTTGCGACATTATCAGTTATTCCTAAATTCAATATTGTATCCATCATTCCTGGCATTGATGCGCGTGAGCCACTTCTTACTGATACTAATAATGGGTTTGTTGGGTCACCAAATTTTTTCTTTGTTTCGTATTCTAGTTTTGAAATATTCAGCATTATTTCATTAATTATATTATTATCAATATTTTCATTATTCTTATAATAATTATTGCAAGCTTCTGTAGTTACTGTGAACCCTTTTGGAACTGGAAGACCAATATTAGTCATTTCAGCTAAGTTTGCTCCTTTTCCTCCAAGGAGTTCTCTCATATCTTTATTACCTTCATTAAATGAGTACACGTATTTCATTATATCTCCCCTTTATCTTACTATATAAGTATATCATAAAATACATATTTTTACATTATTTTATAAAAAAAATACCAAATTTTTTTGGTATTTACTCTTCATTATTTATTACTTTTAATTCACTTACTAACATTCTTTTTTGTAAGTTTTCTTCTTGCATTATTTCTCTTTGTTTTTCTAATTTTTTTATATATTCATCAAGTTTCATTAGATTTTTTTCTATGCTATCTATTTTTTTATCTTTCATATATACTTTTCATTTCTATTTCACTAATTAATCTAGAAATTTCTGATGTAAGATCTAATGATTCAGATGTTAAAAATTTAATTTGTTGTTTTATCATATTTATTGTTTGTTGTTTTTGTTCTAGTTTGCTTCTAAATGTTTTAGTAATGTTATTATCTCTTTCTATATTATAATTATTTATTAAATTTGCATACATTTTTTGTTCAAATTCCCTTAATTCTTCTATATTATTATTCATTGTTTTCTCACCGCCACACGATTATTCATTTTACTCTTTTTCTTATATGCTTGTCAAGATAAAAATTTTCAAAAAAATCAAAAAAAGTACTTGACAAGTACTTTTAATCCAATGATTCTATAGGTTAATAAATTTTTAATTTTTTTGTTTTTTGCGTTTTTTCTAGTTGTTGTGAAATTTCTTCAATTTCTCTTTCGTTTTGCTCTTTACATCTTTGAATGTAGTCCATTTCTTGTTCTAAATTATATCTTTTCTGTAGCTTAATTTCTAATAATTTTTTTAATTTTTCTTCTGATGTTGTTTTTTCTTCGCCTTGAAATGTTAATCCAAAACTATGAACATTATTTATTATTTCTTGAGCTGTTTTCGGACCCATATATTCTAATGTTTTTAATTTTTTTATTGTTAGCTCTAATAATTCTCCGACTGTGAATATATAATTATTTACTAAGGAGGTAACTGCTCTATTTGATAGATTAAAGTTGCCTATTGTTATGTCAAATATTTCTTCTTCTGACATATTTTGAATTCTTCTTTTATTTATTTCTTGTAGAATTTGAACTTTTGCTTTGCATAGTACATT